>OFFN01000039.1_pt1 | contig 137703 bp, 134 predicted proteins | sample 1521381 | NCBI WGS metagenome assembly OFFN01 (sample SAMEA3504112, study PRJEB24116) | mouse gut metagenome | biome: mouse gut; feature: mouse-associated habitat; material: faeces | place: Denmark | collected 2011 | reverse complement strand
AGTTCTATTGCTGAACTTCATATGAAATCCTCCTTATTTCTCTTTAAAATGAGGGAGGTCATCCTTGATTGGCTGACCTCTGTTGTCCTTTTAATTTTTTTGCATGTATTTCATTGGTTACAATGAAATGAATTATGACATTATTTTTAAATGTAGTATGATTTTATCGGAGGTGATTTTATAGAATTTATGATTACAAAAATTATTGTTGGTTTATTTATATTTTATCTATATCCTGTTCCTTCAGTTTAGTTTGTTTTCGCTTTTTGTACATCCTTTACTTTGCTATTGTTTCTTATTATATATATTACTCTAAACTGATTTATCGATTCATCCATGCTTATTTTTCTGATTATTGATATACTTTTATCTAACTTAATATTTTTATCTAATTTGCTTTGCATATATTTTATGTAATCTGGCTTATGTGTTAAATCCAACATATTTGTAGTATCTATTTCTACTGCTACTATTACGTCTCCATTCTTTTTTGGTACTTCATCTGAATATTCATATGCTATTGTATTTACAGGTATTGCTTTGGAAGTTATTATTTCTAGAGCCTTATCTTTTGGTAATGATACAAAACATACTTGTGATGTTTTGGAATTAAAATTAAGCGTTGACATTGGTACTTCCTCCCAATTTTTATATTTTGGGAATAGGTTATCATAAGCTTCACAATTTGTAAACTGATTTTCCATATGTTTGCTCCTTTAAAATGAGGGAGGACAACTCTTAATGAGTTGTCCTCTGATTATTGATTATCGTGTGTTTTAAATTATAAGTCATGGTTCCAACCATTTCCACCGTTTGGATCAGCTGATGGATTACCCCTGTTAGGTGATATACTGTCTAGGATGTTCTGAATATCTTCATCTGTAAGATCTCCATCACCTGATGGTTGTTGAGTAGAACTACTACCTTCAGTAGAACTACTACCTTGAGTAGAACTGCTTCCTTCAGTAGAACTGCTTCCACCACTTGTCTGTTGCGTAGAGGGTGCTTTGTCGCCTAATAAACTGCCTGCTATGTAAACTACTCCATCTCCCCATTCTACTCTATACCAGTCATTTGATGTACGCCCTGTTACATGTAACTGTGCTCCTTTTTCTATGGATGCTACTTTGTCATAATTTGTACCATCACCAGAACGGGAATTACAATTCTGCTGTGCATACATTGTTTTATCTAATTCCTCAACTATCTCTATGCCTGTTGATTCGTTTAAATTCTGGTCTGCTTTGTTAGCTTCTTCCTCTGCTTGTTCTAATTGCTCATGGTATTCATCACCAGTCATGTCAGTATCTTCCCCAATCATACCATTACCTTCTTCAACTGGTTTCTCTGCTTCAACAATTTCTCCACTGGTGTCTCCTGTGCCTGATGTCTGGTCGATTGGGTAGCCGTTTTCATTGGTGTATGCTTGTGATTCTGAATCTGCTGTAACAGGCTCCCCTTTATCCCCACACCCGGTAAACAGCAGAAGTGAAACCGTAACTGCCATTGCTAAACTATATAACTTCTTATTTCTCATATATGTAACATCTCCTTTGCTTTGTTTCCTATTGCACCAAATAAACTGATTGAACCATTTATAAGGCTTGGATTGATTGTCAATCCATCTAAAAGGCTGAAATGAAAATGGATATCCATTCCCCCCTTGCCAATGCTCCCCCTTATCTCTTTTTCCCATTCATTAAGTACAGACTGTCCTTTAGGGGTGATACCCTCAACTTCTGGTATTCTGTCAGTCCCTATATGTTCCTCTGTTCCATCTGACAGGAGATACCCTGTTTCTGTCAGCTTGCAGATATCTGATACAAGCTGTTTATGTTCCCCATCGGATAAACTCTCTTCCAAAGTCCAGATTACTTCACTAAGGCTTGAAAGGTTTTCATGTTCCTCTGTTATAAATTCCTCTAAAGACCTGACCAGTACCAATGTTTCAAACTGTTCTTTTGTAATATCCTTAATATCCATGATTTTCTCCTTTTCGTAAATGTGTTGATTTACTGCCCATTATATCATCTTTTAAGCTAAACTGCAATTATAAGTTGATACTGCAAGTTCTGCCTTAAGCCTTTCCTGTATGCTATACCAAAAAGGAGAAAGCATACATGATTTATGGATTGTCAAAAAAATTAACACTGTTGCGTCAACAGAATAAACTGTCACAATCAGAGGTTGCAAGGAGAATAGGTGTTTCTTCCTCTGCTGTCTCCGCTTATGAAGCTGATGAAACCTCGCCAACATTAGAGAATCTGGTTAAACTCGCTAATCTGTTCCATGTGTCAACTGACTATCTCCTTGGTGTTGACTACCCCAGAGACAAAGCAGTCCTTGACACTTCTGGCTTGAATAAACAGCAACTGACAGTATTGCAGAATTTAATCGACATAATGAAATAGGTACATCTTTTCTTACTGATGTACCCTTTTTGTTCATACGTCCTTCAGTTCCTTTAATACCTCATGCAGGCCTGCAACTTCAACATTCTTTATTGTTTTCAGATAATCCTTGATAAGCTGTACCATATTTACTTGTTGGCAGTCCTCTTGCTGATAGAAGTATTCCATTCCTAATGAGATGAAAAACAAAGTACTGTCTATGTACCTCATTTTCTTTTCTATCTTTTCCATGTAATCATCTGCACGCCGGAGATACTTCCTTATTTCTTTTTTCTTCATATCTTTAGAACTCCTTTCTTTTTAATGGGTAGGGATTATAACGCCGTTTAAACAACAGCACAATAGCTTATCCAAAATTAAACGTAAATTCTTTTACAACATAAAAAATGCCAGATGCACTGACATTTCTTATATGTTTATATATCTGTTTTTATTTCAATCCATATCTTTCAAATATGCTGGCTCCTTTTCTATGCTTATACTGTTTTTATTACAATCTCCAGCCGTACTAACACCAATTATCATGCAACTGTTTTTATCTATACTGTAGCTCTTATTTTTCCCTTGTAAATTAGAAAGGCTGTATTTCACTTTTCTTGTTATATTTATGTCACTATCATGTACATTTTATTGTATGTAAACTTAAAGTAAAATGAAAGGGTGGGGAAGCCGCTGTACTTCCTCACCCTCTATACTGTCACTAAATTGGGAACTGGGAACCGCCCAATCCATGCCCTCCATATTTTTATCATCTTCACTTTTACTGTAACCCAATTTCTACAATATGCCATATTTTCCCAAATAGGAGCCGTCCATTTTCCAAAAAACTGTATCCACATCATTTATGCTTGGCAAGGACACGGTAAACCACGCTTTTAGAACAGCCATAATACGCAACAATCTCTTTCACAGTTGCACCCAGTTCATGCATAAGGTATATTTTAGTTTCATTGCATGTATCCTTTTTTGCCAGCTTTGCCCCCTTATTCAGCCTGCCTTTGCTGTCCCTCTTAATATTACGCAACTCTTCAAACTTTTTATTTGTGTCCTCTTCTGATAATGCAGCCTGTTTCTCTTGTTGCCCCATTAACATTTTTTTCTCTTCCACACGCTGTTTTATCCTACTTATTATAAGGTCTACTTTTAACATTTGAAAGTACTTATCTGCTGTTAAGCCATAATTTGATTTAAGAAATGGATATTCAGATCTGTGCTCTAATCGTCTTCTATAAAAATTAAAATCACATTCATCCGCGATATCTATATACTCAATGTTTTCATCAATATATTTTGCAATATCGTTTATACTCTCCAATCTATCACTCCTTAATACACTATTTTGGGAACTTGGGAACCACCTGCATCACCCTATACCCTTATTCACAAAATATAAATAAGTAGATTAAAGGTGGAAACTCTCTCCATATCCCCAAAACCCCTTATTTTTCAACATTTTTACCCATTTTACGAAGTCTTGCCGTGGCAGATAAAAAGTATCTTAATCATAACGCTAAACCTCCTACTTAAAATGCTGTATTTATGTTATTTCCTGGTATTTTTGTGGTAGAGTATTTTCTGTCTCATCATAGCATATCATGGCATAAATTGGTATACTTTTTTCCTATTATTGGTAAAAGGAAATCTACATCAAACTTTCAAATAATTGCTCAATATTCCTTACTATATCTTCCCAATAATAATCCGCAGCATAATCATACTTACGCTGATATATTCCCCATTGTTCCATCAGTCCGGCATCCGATTTAATCTGTTCCAAAATATGTTTTGGAGCTGATAAAAGCTCATATGAATTTCTTTTTCTGCCAATACAGTTTCAAGGTTATAGGCTAACAAGGGTATACTGCGTTCCTCGAACATCAGCTTGTATTTTTAATTCACTTCCTTTGGTGTAATCACATCATTTGTAGAAATATCAATTTTCAAAGGTGTTTTCATGGTATCCAGTGCCGACTCTAATTTAAAGCGGATTCCTGGATATTCTGCTTCGTCCATAATTCTTTCAACACTCTTAACGGCAAACTGTGTTCCATCATCAAGAGAAATAGCAATGATATCCGCAATTATTTTTTCTGCATCCTCTGCTGAAAGATTATAATTCCGTATAGTAGTATCTATATCCATTGTTGCCCTATTATCAAGTCCAACCATAGAAGCAATCAGTAAGCCGCCTTTTAATATTAATTTATCGCTATATTTTGAAAGAGACATCCGCTCCAAAAATCTTTCCATTACAAAATTTCTGATTAATGTCATGGCTTTGGCATTATCTCCATGAGATTTATTCCTTACCAATGCTTTCAATTGTGTTGATGTATGAATCACAGCAGTACCTCCATATATTGTTTGATTTTTTTCTCTACCTGAAGCATTTTTGCATATTCCATAAGTCTCGGCAGATTTTTCTTTCCATTCAGATATTCTTTTACTGCAAACTGTTTTTCCTGCATTTCTGTATCTGTTCTGAAAATATCGCATAGAGTTCTTTCTGCGTTATAGCATGGTACTGTATGCCCATATGGTGTAACAGCAGTATCCATGCCCAGGGAATAGCGTTCCTCAACTGCCGTTACCTTTTTAAGTGGGCTTTTCCCTCTGTAATCAACCTTATAGCTTCTTGGTACGGTAACAGTAAAACAAAGTGGCTCTCGTTCTGATAATCCAAGCAGGTACAGGGCTGTATCGTGGGAATAAACAATTTTCTTATACTGCAGGGAAATAATATACAAATCATCCCGCCATGCATCTGGTGCAAGATATACGCCTTTTGCAACCCTTTCACAATTTCTGTTTTGCAAATATTGAATTGCGTACTGTTTTGAAATACCCTCAGCAACAATGTCAGCAATCTGTATAATTCCTTGATTTTGTATAATTTTTTCTTCGATAATTTCTTTTTTGTTTACTTTCATACAACATATTGTAATTAAATGTAGTGGAAAAGTCAATTCTATTTCACATTTTGTTCTTTTCCTATCAATCAGTTATCCAGACTTCCCTCATTCAACAAAAAATCATAAACACTCATAACCAACACTTTATTTCTGAAAGTTTTTGCGAGTTATCGCAATTATATGCAGTAAGATTTGTTGAAGAAGCATTCCAATGTAGAGCTGCATGCTTTCAACCTTAAGTGTGTTCAGTAAAGCTGCTGATTTTCAATGAAAATTTATAACTCACCCATCGGCAGCTCCATCGTCACCACAAACCCATCCCTGTTCTCCGCCTGGAAACTCCCTCCATGAGCACGAATAATCTTACAGGCCATGGGCAGGCCGAAACCGTGGGCGGTACCCGGCAGAGTATCTAGATTTTTTAATACGCGATCGGGAACACCAGAGCCATTATCCGCGATCACAACAGAGACACACTCCGCCTGCAGACTGGCAGAAACGGTGATCAGGCAGCCCTGTTCATTGTGGGTGATACTGTTGTGCAGCAGGTTGTAAAAAGCCCTGGCAAGGAGCGACTCATCTCCGAGGATCACAGCCTGACCACAGTGGAGGGAGAGAGAAATGTCGTACTTTTCCGACGGATCCTGGCTGGACGCAGTGGAATTTGCACTGTTTACAGAAGCCTGACCGGGCAGATCAGAAACAGTACCGCCTTCAGAAGTCTGATCAGATGTAGAAGAAACAGTATTGTTTTCTGAAAACAGGATGGACGTAGAAGAAACATTTCTGTTTTCACAAAGCTGATTAGAGAGAGCAGAATCAGCACTATTTACAGAGTCCTGCTCCAGAGAGGAAAAACTTATCAAGTCAGAATTTAATATCTCCCCAACCACGCTGCGCAGCACAACCGCGATCTGCACCAGTTTTTTATTTCTGGGCTGCATTTCATATTCCAGAGAAGAAATCAGATTCAAATCTTCGATCAGCTTTTTGATCTTCAAGCCCTGGGCAGTGATGATTGCCGCATATTTTCTCTGTTCCTCGGAAAGCTCCGGATCCTCGGCAAGCTGTTCCCCGTAGCACACCACCATGGAGAGGGGCGTGCGGATATCGTGGGAAATGCCAGAGATCCAGTTGGAGCGGGCTTTGTCGCGGTTTGCCAGCTGCGCATTTTTTCGGGCAAGGGACTGGGAGGTTTTGGTGATATCGGAGAAAGGCTCCTTAAAGATACCTCTGGCGGGCAGGGAGACAGCCTCCTCCCTTCTCAGCTTTGCGAGACCTTCTGTCAACAGCTTTATTTTTTTGTAGAGGAAGGAACCGAAGACGGAGGAGAGCAGTGACGCAAAAATAAAGTTCAGGATAAACACATGCAAAATACGCCGGGGCAGCGTGGCAAACCAGTTCATGGTATATTCAATGGAGTATTTTCCCACAGCGTTTTTGGGGATGCCCAGAATGAAGAGACCATAATCCTCAACTCTGACATATACAGGATAGTCATTTAAATACCATCTCGTAAGAGCGGCAATATCGTTCAGAGAATAGTGGTCAGGAATGTCGGCAGGCTTGTGCAGAGACCAGACGATATCGCCCTCCTGATCCAAAAGAATGCACCAGTAATTTTCCGGCACAACAGTCTCATCTGTGAGGGTGAAAGATACGGTGCCTCCTGTTTCATCCGTGACGATCTCAAAATGCGCGCTGAGTTTTTCCAGGATCCCCCTGGGATTATTCGGAAAGACTTCGCCGCCATTGCTCAAAATGGAACCGGTCCCCAGAAAATTGACACCAAATAACAGGATTGCCACAAGGGAGGAAATCAGGACAATGGATATAAATATTTTGAAGATCGTCATATCATAGCGGTGAGAGGAGAGTTTTTCTTTTATCATAGCAGGAAATTCCTCCGAATCTTTTCATTTGCGATGTTTGCCGGTTTATTTCCGCGGGCAAAATGCCAGGCAAGCCTGGCTTAAGGTTTGTTTGGATATTCTGGCGGTTGCCGTGAGGGTGAAACACTCCGTAGCTTGCTGTAGGGTATTTCATTTCGGTATTCAATGAGTCGGGCGGTTTCCGGCAGATATTCGGCGGCCGCTGCAGGTTTGCAGACTTGTCAGCCTGCCACAGGGGGCTTGACGACCAACTTATACCCGAGCCCTTTCACAGTCAGCAGATGCTTCGGCGAAGAAGGATCCGTCTCGATTTTCTGGCGCAGCCTTCTGATATGCACCATCAGCGTATTTTCATAACCGTAGCTGGTATCGCCCCAGGCGGCCATGGTCAGAGCGTCGCTTGTGACAATGCGGTTTTTCTGTCCGTAGAGCACCTTTAACAGAATCAGTTCCTTTGGCGTCAGCGGTATTTCTTCTTCCCCACGCAATACGAGAGCAGTATCAAAGCGGATTTCTCTTTTTCCGCAGTCAGGATCCGGCAGGAAAAAACCGTTTTCCGGAAGGATATTGCCGTAGGTGCGCCGAAGCAGGGCGGTAACCCGTAGCAGAAACTCCTTTTTGGCAGAAAAGGCTTTACCATATAATCGTCAGCGCCCAGCGTGAGTCCCTCGATCTTATCCTCGGCTTCCCCTCTAGCCGTCAGGAAGATGACCGGCACCTGGGAAAACTTTCGGATCTCCCGAAACAGGAAAAAACCGTCGCCGTCGGGGAGATTTACATCTAATATACAGAGAGATATCTGCTGTTTTTCCATGATGTTCAGGGCTTCTCTGCAGGATCCCGCGGTGTAGATCTGGAAAAAACCGTTGGAATAGAGGATCTGCTCCAGCATGGATAAAAGCTGGGGTTCGTCATCCACCAGCAGGATTTTTTTATTTTTCAGTTCCGGTGTGTCTGTCATCTTATCTGTCATAAATGAAACCTTTCCATAGTTTATTTCCGCGGGCAACGAGCCAGGTAGCCGTGCTTGCACGGATATCTGGCGACTGCCGCGAGGGTGTAATACCCCGCAGCTTGCTGCGGGATATTACACTTCCGTGGGAAATGAGCCGGGGGATTAGCTTTCCTTCATAGAGTAAGCAGTGCAAGCCCGAAAAACCAAAGGTTTTTCGAACTCACGGGCGTTTGCCCTATGCAAAAAGTCAGATAAAAATCTGCTTATGTGCAAGCACAACGCATCTTTTTATCTGTCTTTTTGCGCACTGCTCGTTGCTTTCGTGGACATTATACCATAATAAAACCACATATTTAAGCCTTTTTGGCGGACTAACCCAAACTTAAGGTTGCCGTAAGGAGGAGTTAAGTTTTGGGTAAGGAGGGCGTGATATGGTATGAGGCGAAAAGATTCCTGAAAAGACGCGGAGGTTGAATAACATGAAAGAACTTATGAGAACAGAAAATCTTTCCAAGAGGTACGGAGACGTCCTGACTGTAAAAAGCATCAATCTGTCGGTGATGGAAGGGACGATCTACGGCTTTTGCGGGCCCAATGGCGCCGGTAAATCCACGACATTAAAGATGCTGTTGGGGCTCGTGAGGCCCACAGAGGGTGAAATCAGCCTGTTTGGGAAGACGATGACAGCAAAAAACAGAATAGAGATCCTCAGACAGACAGGCTCCCTGATCGAAAGTCCTTCCTATTATGGGCACCTGACCGGCAGGGAAAATCTGGAGATTTTGCAGGGGCTTTTGCGGGTGCCGAAGGAAAATGTGGAGGAAGTATTGCGGATCGTGCGCCTGCAAAATCAGGGAAAGAAAAAAGTATCGGCCTATTCGCTGGGGATGAAACAGCGGCTGGGACTGGCGGCGGCGCTTTTGAATTTTCCGAAGCTGCTGATCCTGGATGAGCCCACGAACGGATTGGATCCGGCAGGCATTCAGGAGATGCGGGAGTTGATCAGATCCCTGCCCGAAAAGTACGGGATGACGGTGATCATATCCAGCCATCTGTTGTCGGAGATCGATCAGATCGTGGACGATATCGGTATTATTGCAAACGGAAAGCTGAAATATCAGGGCTCTTTGAGCAGGCTCCACGAGGAGGATGAGACAAAAACGTTGGAAGAGATTTTCCTGGCAATGACGATGGAAGAGGTGAGCTTATGATCGCGTTATGGAAAGCGGAATATCGAAAAACAAGAGGACGTTACCTGTTTCTGTTTGTGCTCGCCATGTCAGCGGTAGGGCTGATGTGGGCGCTCAGCGGAAAATTAAGCGAAGATGCCATCGCAAAGGGCTGGTATATGCTGTTATACCAGATGCCGTTGATCAATGTGCTGATCCTGCCGATGATGGCAATGCTCATTGCCTCCAGGCTGGGTGATCTGGAACACAAAAACGGGATGCTGAAACATCTGTGTACTGTCGCGGAGAGAGGAAAACTGTACGATGCAAAGCTGCTTTACGGTCTTGGACTGATATTTGCCGGCATCCTGATCCAGTGGTGCGGTATTATCGCCGACGGATTTTTCAGGCATCATTTCGGCGGAAGTTTCCTGGTAAAAGAATATTTATTGCTCCTGCTGTTCACAATCGCGCCGACTTTTGCGGTCTATATCCTGCAGCATACGGTGACGATGTGCTTTGTCAAACCGGCGATACCGTATATTGTGGGGATCATCGGGGAATTTGTAGGACTGCTGTCCATGTTTCTGCCTTACCGCATTCTCTCTTACGGTACCCCCTGGGGATATTATGGAGCTTTGATGTTAGTCTGGTCAGAATACGACAGAGCAACCAGGATCTCCACCTACTTTTTCCGGGAAATCAACTGGGGAGCATTCATTGCAATTGAAATAATAACAGTTGTTATATATATAGCGGGAAAAATTGCCTTCTGTAAAAAGGAGGTCTAAGAAAATAACGGAAATAAATAACAGGTGATATTGCAGTTCTGTGTCGGCGCGGTATTCACAGATCTGTAAACTATATTTTTCGTTGGACGGCGGTCTGCCAGCTTACGAAATCTGTTTTCACAGGCAAGCCGATTTCCGGCAGGTTATAAGATGATTTTCTCCATAAAACCGCGCAGAAAGGAAAAACAACATGTTGCTACAATTATACAAAGCAGAAAGAATGAAATTAAGGCGTTCTCCGGTATGGTTGGTCTTTATCGTAGTTCCGGCAGTTCCCGCCTTTCTGGGAACGATGAACTATTTGAATAATATTGAGATACTGACTTCCGAATGGTATAGTCTCTGGACACAGCATACGCTGTTCACCAGTTACTTTTTCCTGCCGATTCTGTTGGGCCTCTACTGCAGTTACCTGATGAGACTTGAAAAAAATAATCATAATTTAACAAAACTTTTGACTCTGCCGATCTCAAGAAAAGAACTGTTTCTGGCAAAGTTATTGTCAGCGGGGAAGATCATCCTGCTGACAGAACTCTGGATCGGCGTACTGTTCCTGATCTCCGGCAAATTGGCGGGCATCACAGGCGAACCGCCAACGAAGGAACTTTTCATCTGGTGCCTGTTCGGTGCTCTCGGCGGGATGGTTATGGCCGCGATACAGTTGATCATCTCCTTGCTTTGTGACAGCTTCGCTCTGCCCGTCGGCATCTCCTTTGTCGGTGGTCTGACCGGCCTTTTATCAATGGCCAAAGCTGGATACGGCCATATCTACCCCTACTCGCTTCTGGCCTATGGCATGGTAGCCAACAATAACCGCCAGCAGCTCACCGCCGACGGCTATCCGCAGTTTATCGTGGTCTGTGTGTGGTATATCGTGGTTTTCACGGTGATCGGCGCGATGATTATGGAGAGGAAGGAAGTATAAACAGTGTATGGGTGGAAATTTTTCCTGGCGCTGATTGTATAAGACAATAAAAAATGCTATACTACAAATACATTATGGAACTAATGATGATAATATTAGAAAGCGGGAGGTGTTTTATGACAGCAATCAGACAGGAAGCAATTGAAATGCTGGAGAGAGTGCCGGAAGATAAATTGAGTTTTGTAATGCAGATCATGCAGGGAATAAATGGACTATTAGGAGTATCCGACATAAAAGACAAAGAGACCATAGATTTAAAACAATTTGTCATGGCACCTACAGAACGTGGACAAAATGCGGATAAATATGTGAGGGAGTTGCGGGATAATGACAGGTTTTAAAAGGGTATTTATTGATACAGCTCCAATTATATACTTTCTGGAAAATAGTTCCCAGTATATGGAAGCGATGGAGAAGTTTTTTGCAAAATGTGTGAAAGAGCATATGCAGATTGTAACATCAACACTGACTGTCGAGGAGTATCTTGTGTCACCATATAGTAACGGAAAAATAGATTATATAGATAATTTTAAAAAATTTATTGATTATATGGATATTGAAGTGGTAGATATTGACTCTGAAATTGCAGAACAAGGGGCAAAAATCAGAGGGAAATATAAAAACTTTAAAGCCATGGATGCCTTACAGATAGCAACAGCAGTAGTAAAAAAATGTGACATGTTCTTTACAAATGATAAACAGCTAAGACAGGAAAAAGAAATTCCCTGTATGACAGTGGAGGATATGAGTGACTTTGTTTTTTAAAGGCATTTCCATATAGTTTGATGATGGCTTTGCCGGGCACCTACTCTGACGGCGTCCGGCAAAACCATTCTACCCCAAATTCTTATACGCCGTAGACAACATCAACTTAATCCGATTGAGCTGATTCACCTCACTGGCTCCCGGATCATAATCGATGGCCACAATATTGGAGAGCGGATACCGCTTCCGGATCTCCTTGATCACCCCTTTTCCCACCACATGATTGGGCAGGCAGCCGAAGGGCTGACAGCAGACGATATTGCCCGTACCGCCTTTGATCAGCTCGATCATCTCGCCGGTCAAAAACCACCCTTCGCCGGTCTGATTGCCGATATTGACGATCGGCTCCGCATATTCCACCAGCTTATAGATACTCACAGGGGGATGGAACCGGGCGCTTTTCTCGAAAGCCTTCGCCGCGCTTCCCCGCAGAAACTCAAGCGCTGAGATCCCAAGCCTGCACAGCCGTGCCGTTTTTTTGCTGCTGCCAAGATAATCCGCCTTATAGATCTGGTTGTAGAAGCAGTAGAGCATAAAGTCCAGCAGATCCGGGCAGACCGCCTCGGCGCCTTCCGCTTCCAACAGCTCCACCAGATGATTGTTGGCCACCGGCGCAAATTTCACAAGAATCTCGCCCACAATGCCGACCTTCGGCTTTTTCACATCCGTAACCGGCAGGGCGTCAAACTCCTCGATGATCTGTCGGCACATCTTTCGGAACTTGAAGAAGTTCAGATGTTTTCCGGTCAGGAAAGCGACGCATCTCTGTTTCCATTTTTCGTGAAGGGCATCGGCAGAGCCGGGTTCTTTTTCGTAGGGCCTTGTGGCGTACACGCAGCGCATAAAGATATCCCCGAACACAGCGCCGAATGCTGCATGGAGCAGCAGATCCGCGTTGATATGGAAGCCGGGGTTCGTCTCGATACCGCCCAGGTTTAAGGAGATCACCGGAATCTGCGCCATTCCTGCCTTCTCAAGCGCTCTTCTGATAAAACCGATATAGTTAGTGGCACGGCAGCCGCCGCCGGTCTGGGACATGATCACGGCAGTGCGGTCTAAGTCATATTTGCCGGAATGCAGGGCATCCATGATTTGTCCCACCACGATCAGGGAAGGATAACAGGCGTCATTATTTACATATTTCAGCCCCATATCCACTGCGTGTTTATTGTCATTGCCCAATACTACAAAGTTGTAGCCGCAGGCGTTAAAAGCAGGCTGCAGCAGATCGAAGTGGATCGGCGACATCTGAGGACAGAGGATCGTATAATTTTTCCGCATTTCTTCCGTGAAGGAAACTTTGTGAATGGAAGAGGAGCGGATCGTCCGCTTCATATGCCGCATCTCCCGCACCCTGAGGGCGGAGAGCAGAGAACGGATCCGGATCCTTGCGGCCCCCAGGTTGTTGACCTCATCGATCTTTAAACAGGTATAGATCTTATCGGAACCGGCCAGGATATCGTTCACCTGATCTGTGGTGACGGCGTCCAGACCGCAGCCGAAGGAATTTAACTGAATCAGATCCAGGTCGTCCCTTGTCTTCACGAAACTTGCCGCCGCGTACAGCCTGGAATGGTACATCCACTGATCGGAGACAATGAGCGGCCTTTCCGGATTTGCCAGATGGCAGACGGAGTCCTCGGTCAGCACCGCAATATTGTAGCTGTTGATGAGCTCCGGGATCCCGTGATTGATCTCCGGATCGACATGGTAGGGGCGTCCTGCCAGCACAATGCCTCTGGCCTGATGCGTTTCCATCCAGGATAATACTTCTTCCCCTTTTTTACGGATATCTTCTCTGGCCGCATCTGCTTCCGCCCAGGCGGCGTCCACCGCAGCCCGGACATCCTCCGCGGGAAGCTCGGGAAAAGCGCGGACAAGCGCCGTCTTCACCGTTTCCGGCGATTCAAAATTCATAAAAGGATTGCGGAAATCGATCTGTTCCCCGGCGATCTCATCCACATTGTTTTTAATGTTTTCGGAATAGGAAGTCACAATGGGGCAGTTGTAGTGGTTGTTGGCCTCCTCAAACTCCTTCCGTTCATAAAACAGAGCGGGGTAGAAAATAAAACGGATCCCCTGTCTGATTAACCAGGTCACATGTCCGTGGGCCAGCTTGGCCGGATAACATTCCGACTCGCTGGGGATGGACTCGATGCCCAGCTCATAAATTTTGTGGGTGGAGCTGGGAGAGAGAACCACGGAGTACCTGAGCTTCGTAAAGAAGGTGAACCAGAACGGGTAGTTCTCATACATGTTTAATACCCGGGGAATGCCCACTTTGCCCCGTTTGGCCTCGTCCGCCGGCAGCGGCTCGTAATGGTGGAAGAGCCGTTCCAGCTTATATTCATAAAGATTCGGAATATTGTTTTCGTTTTTCTGTTTTCCCAGGCCTCTCTCGCAGCGGTTGCCGGAGATATACTGTCTGCCGCCGGAGAAGCGGTTGATGGTCAGACGGCAGTTGTTAGTACAGCCCTTGCATTTCGCCATGCTGGTGGTAAACTGCAGCTCGTTGATCTTTTCGATACTTAACATCGTGGTTTCATAGTGTTCTTCCATACCAAAGCGCTCCCTGGCGATCAGAGCGCAGCCGAAAGCCCCCATGATACCGGCGATATCCGGGCGGGTGGCGTCACAGTCCGCAATCTTTTCAAAACTGCGCAGTACGGCGTCATTGTAGAAAGTACCGCCCTGGACTACGATATTTCTGCCCAGTTCCTCGGCGGAGGAGACTTTGATTACCTTAAATAGTGCATTTTTGATGACAGAGTAGGCAAGCCCTGCTGAAATATCGCTGACGGAAGCCCCCTCCTTCTGCGCCTGTTTTACTTTAGAGTTCATAAAGACGGTGCAGCGGGTGCCCAGATCGATGGGATGCTCAGCAAACAGCGCCGCTTTCGCAAACTCTTCCACGCTGTAATTCAAGGATTTCGCGAAGGTCTCGATAAAGGAACCGCAGCCGGAAGAGCAGGCCTCGTTGAGCTGTACGGAATCTACGGTCTGATTTTTGATCTTGATGCACTTCATATCCTGACCGCCGATATCTAAAATGCAGTCTACGGAAGGATCAAAAAAGGCAGCGGCGTAGTAGTGCGCCACCGTTTCCACTTCGCCGTCATCTAACAGAAAAGCGGCCTTCAGCAGAGCTTCCCCATAGCCGGTGGAACAGGAGCGGACGATCTTTGCCCCCTCCGGCAGAAGACTGTAGATCTCCTGAATAGAGCGGATCGCAGTCTTTAAGGGACTGCCGTTATTATTGCTGTAAAAAGAGTAGAGAAGTTCCCCGTTTTCCCCGACCAGTGCGGTTTTCGTGGTGGTGGAACCGGCGTCGATGCCCAGAAAGCAGTTTCCCCGGTAGGCGGAGAGATCGCCCTTTTTCACCCTGGTCTTTTCATGTCTGGCGCAGAAAGCCTCATACTCCTGTTCCGAGGCAAAAAGCGGATCCATTCTCGCCACCTCGAATTCCATCCGAATGCCGCAGGACAGCCGTTTTGTCATGGCTGAGAGGGTGGTGGAAGTCTCGCTTTTCGCATTCAGGGCAGAACCCATGGCCGCAAAGAGATGGGAATTTTCCAACGTGATAGTATGTTCCTCATCCAGTTTCAGGGTGCGGACAAAGGCGGTTTTCAGTTCCGACAAAAAGTGAAGAGGTCCCCCCAAAAAGGCCACATGTCCGCGGATCGGTTTCCCGCAGGCAAGACCGGAAATCGTCTGGTTTACCACCGCCTGAAAGATGGAGGCGGACAGATCTTCTTTAGTGGCTCCTTCGTTAATCAGGGGCTGGATATCGGATTTGGCAAACACGCCGCAGCGGGCGGCGATGGTGTAAAGGGACCGGTAACTTTTGGCGTACTCGTTTAATCCGGTGGCGTCAGTCTGTAATAAGGAAGCCATCTGGTCGATAAAAGAGCCGGTGCCGCCGGCGCAGATACCGTTCATTCTCTGCTCCACGTTACCGCCTTCGAAATAAATTATTTTTGCATCCTCGCCGCCCAGCTCGATGGCCACATCGGTCTTCGGCGCAAAAGTCTGTAAGGAGGTGGACACCGCGATGACCTCCTGCACAAAGGGAACGCCCAGATGATTGGCGAGAGTCAGCCCGCCGGAACCCGTGATCATTGGATGAACCGTCAGATCCCCCAGGGAAGCCTGCGCCTTTTTTAACAGATCTGTCAGCGTTTCCTGAATGTTGGCAAAATGCCTCTTATAGTCTGAAAAGAGCAGTCTGGGGGGGCGTTTTTCAGAGTCTCCGGAACCGGTCCAGGGAGCCGGGGAGCCGCCCTGCGCTGTAGATAAAAGACTGCCGTCATGTGCCATCACGGCGATCTTTACCGTGGTGGAACCAATATCAATACCCAATGTATAAGTTAAATTTGTCATAGATACACCATGCCCTTTCCGGAGCCTTGCAAAATTTCATGCATACTTTTATGCATTGCCCAGGCACAATATTTTTCATATAAACAGGTTTCTCTGTGAAGGATTTATGTCCCGCAGAAACCATATAAATTATTTGTTTTTTGACATACCCAGATATTATACGACATTCTTTTCCACATTTCAACGCACCAGAAAATAGAAAATGTTAAGAAATTCATATCTTTTTCTAAAAAAATGTATATGGATCTGCAAATTATATTAAATTAAGAAGGAAGCGATGCTTCACAGTTTACAATTTTTTCCTGAAATGATATGATGTTACAAGCACGGCAGGGTTTTGCGCTGACGGATATTTTTTCATATACAATCATACAGATAAAAAAGAGGGATGGAAAATATGCAGAAATTTATAAAAAATCTGGAAAAAAAGTTTGGCAGGTATGCGATACCGGATCTGATCAATTACTTTGTGATATTTTATGTGGCATCCACGATCATCAGTCTGTTTCTGCCGGGAATTTACTACAATTTTCTGGCGCTTGATTTTGTGAAGATAGGACATGGACAGATCTGGCGGCTTGTCACGTTTATCCTGGCGCCGGAAAATCTATGGATAAAGGGGGATAACTTTGCGACCGGAACGAATATTTTCTTTTTCGTGATCCTGGTGCACATGTATTATCTGTTTGGACGTTCCCTGGAAAGGGTATGGGGTTCTTTCCGGTTTAATCTGTATTTTATCGGCGGTATCATTCTGACGGTGGTGGCGGAGTTTATTCTGTTTATTACAACAGGGCAGAGTGCTTACTACGGCGGTATGAACTATGTTTATCAGTCCATGTTCTTTGCCTTCTGCGTGCTGTTTCCGGAAGAACAGTTTCTGATCTGGTTTGTATTCCCGGTGAAAGCAAAGATATTAGCGGTGCTGGACGGCATTCTGATGGTGGTCATGCTTTTCCAATATCTGCAGGATGGAGATTTTGGCCGCGCATTGGCGCTTGTGGTGGCTATGCTGAACTTCCTGGTTTTCTTCTATGCCTATAAAGGGCTCGACAGATTCAGCCCGAGGCAGATGAAGCGGAGAAAAGAATTCAAACGCCAGACCATGCGTCCCCAGGGCGTGACAAAGCATCAATGTGCGATCTGCGGCAGGAACGAGATGACTAATCCGGAACTTTCCTTCCGCTTCTGTTCCAAGTGCAACGGGAACTATGAATATTGTGAAGAGCATCTTTATACGCATCAGCATGTGAGATAGGGCATCAGTCAGTTTTTCAGCATTCATCAGGCAGGAGAAATCATATCCTGTTCAGATGTGCTTTCCGCTGGCCTTTGAAAAACAGAGCTGAGGAAAACGTAGCAGACGCAGTATGAGGAGAAAAGTAAGCAGTGGACAGAGAGATTTTATTTGCGAAAACGCTGGAAAAAGTAAAAAAACAGGGAATTATGCAGGGAAACCGCATCGGTAAGGATGAGGTGCGGGAGGCTTTCAGGGAGCTTGCACTGGAAGAGGATCAGCTTGCGCTTGTCTACGATTATCTGGAAAAGCATCATATTGAAGTAAATGAAAAGCTTGGGGAACGATCTGCGGACAATTTCCCGGAGAGTTCTGTTTCCTGGGAGACTTTGACGGAGGAAGAGACGGATTATCTGCAGGAGTATGTGCGGTTGTTGGAAGAGATTCCGGTACTTTCCGGAGGAGAGAGGGAAGCTCTGTTTTTATCCGCCATGGCTGGCGAAGTGTCGGCCCAGAGGAAGCTGACGGAGGTTTTTCTGCCGCAGGTGCCGGATATGGCAAAGATCTACGCCGGACAGGGCGTCTATCTGGAGGATCTGATCGGGCAGGGCAATATGGCGTTAAGCGAGGGCGTCTCCATGCTGGGAGCGGCGGAAAACGCGCAGGATGCGGAGGGAATGTTAGCCTGGTTTATTATGGATGCGATGGAGAAGCTGATTGCGGAAGGGCAGGATAACCGGAACGCCGACAGGAAACTAGAGGACAGGGTAAATGAGATCGCAAAGCAGGCGAGGGAGCTGGCGGAGGATCTGCGGCGCAAGGTGACGGTAAAAGAACTGGCGCAGGAGACCGGGATTCCGGAGGAGGAGATCAGGGATGTGTACCGCATCAGCGGCTATGTGATAGAGGATCTGGAAGACAGGTAGAGTGAAGAAGACATAAAAGACAAAAGGAGAACCGTCAGCTGTGAAGGCAATTACGGAACGGACGGAAAAGGTTAGCATATGTCATTTGAGTCATTAAAGAATAAGATAGCCGATAGCAGAAAAAAGAGCGGAAACAGAAAGAACACCCCTGCGGTCTATGAAGATTTTAAATATATGCTGCAGGATGTGAACCGCATTTATATCGGAGCGAAATATACTTACAGGGAACTGATAGAAAATCCAGAGACGGCTTTCAAATTCAAGTCGGTGATCGAACATTATCTGTTAAAGGAGACAGATCCTGACACAACCATTGAGAGTGATTTTTATTATATGACACCGGAGAGTTTTTCTTACAGAACTTATGAACAGCTCAAAGTGAAGCTGAAGATCAGTATTCTGACAGACAGAAAGGGAAAACAGGGGAAGACGGATAGAGTGTACAAAGAGCAGACAGTCTCTCTGCAGGAGTTCGCAGGCATCCCGCTTGCGCGGAAAAAGAGGGATGGAATTGTCGTACAGGAGTTGATTTTGTCGAAACTTGCGATCGTTTCTTTTGTTATTTGAGAAGAAAAAGCTTGATAAATGTCGAGAAATTTGGTATTGTATGAATAGCGGGAGGGAAACGTCAAAAAAGTGAACTTCCTGCGATACCTGAAAATGGTAAAATTCCCCTTTTACACTGAACAGGTTAGGGTTTATGCCCTGCCTGTTCTTTTATTTTGCGAAAACAGACTCCGATGCATGATAATGGGTTACAGTGTGATATATTTGAAAATGAAGCTTTAAAAAGATGAAAATTGTGGTAAGATAGTAAAAGGCAGAAAATCAAATCAGACGGAGGTTTTGGATGAAGAATTATAATGGCTATGAGACGATAGAGGAAAGGGAAATTGGAGAGTTAAATTCGAAGGGGACATTGCTTCGACATGAGAAAACCGGGGCCAGGGTGATCCTGATGGAAAATGAGGAGGAGAATAAGGTATTTTATATCGGGTTTCGGACTCCTTCGGTGGATTCCACCGGTGCGGCTCATATTGTGGAACATACGGTGCTGTGCGGTTCGGAACATTTTCCGGTGAAGGATCCCTTTATTGAGCTGGCGAAGGGGAGTCTGAATACGTTTCTCAATGCCATGACCTATCCGGATAAGACGGTCTATCCGGTGGCCAGCTGTAATAATAAGGATTTTCAGAATCTGATGCATGTCTATCTGGACGCCGTGTTTCATCCGAATATTTACAGAGAGGAGAAGATCTTCAGACAGGAGGGCTGGCACTATGAGATGGAAGATGCGGAGGATGATCTGACGCTCAACGGTGTGGTTTATAATGAGATGAAGGGAGCTTTTTCCTCTTCTGATGATGTGCTGGAGCGGGAGATTTTAAACGCCCTGTTTCCGGAGACTTCCTACAGTTTTGAGTCCGGCGGGGATCCGGAGGTGATCCCGGAGCTGACTTATGAGAAGTTTTTAGATTTCCATAGAAGATATTATCATCCTTCCAACAGCTATATTTATCTGTACGGCAATATGGATATGGCGGAGAAGCTGGAGTTTATCGACAGGGAATACCTCGGAAAGTTTGAGAAGCAGGCTGTGGACTCCGAGGTAAAACTGCAACCCTCTTTTCCTGAGATGAAAGAAATTCAGAAAAGTTATCCGATCTCTGAGGGGGAATCGGAGGAAAACAATACCTATCTTTCTGTCAGCAAGGCAGTGGGCAGTGTTCTTGACAGGGAGCTGTATGTGGCTTTCCAGATTCTGGACTACGCGCTGTGCAGCGCGCCCGGCGCGCCTTTAAAGCAGGCGATGATCGATGCAGGGATCGGGACGGATGTGTACAGTATTTTTGACGACGGCGTCAGACAGCCTTATTTTTCTGTCATAGCAAAAAATGCAGATCTGCAACAAAAGGAGGCCTTTCTTGACACTTACAGACAGATCCTTACAAAGCTTGTAAAGGAGGGAATTGACAGAAAGGCTTTATATGCAGGGTTAAATCATTTTGAGTTCAAGCACAGGGAGGCAGATTTCGGATCTTACCCCAGGGGATTGATGTATGGACTGCAGATGCTTGATTCCTGGCTCTATGACGACGGGAAACCTTTTATTCATGTGGAGGCAAATGAAACCTACGCCGGCCTCAGAGAAAAAATTGAGGAGGGCTATTTTGAGAAGCTGATAAGGGACTGCCTGTTAGATAATGAGCATGGGGCTGTGGTGGTGTTAGTGCCCGAAAAGGGCCTGACGGCAAAACGGGAGAAAGAACTTGCGGAGAAGTTACAGCAGTATAAGGAAACCCTTTCCGGGGAGGAGATCGATGTTATCGTGGCTGATACGGAAGCCCTGAAAGCCTATCAGGAGGAGGGCGATACGCCGGAAGCGTTATCCTGTATCCCCCATCTGACCAGGGAGGATATTAAAAAGGAAGCGGAGAGCTATGTGAATGAACTGCGCCGCGCGGCGGGGATTCCAGTTCTGTACCATGATGTGTTTACCAACGGGATCGGGTATCTGAGGCTCAGCTTTGACTGCAGCCATGTGCCGGAAGAACTGTTCCCCTATCTGGGACTTTTAAAGACCATGCTGGGACTTATGGATACGGAGAGTTACAGTTACGGCGAACTGTTTCATGAGATCAATATCGAGACAGGCGGTATGACCTTTGTGACGAACACGTTTACGAAAGCGGATCTGTCGGATTATACGGTGCGGTTCGATCTGAAGGCAAAGGTGCTTTTTGAGAAGCTGCCGGAGGCGTTCAGGCTGGCGTTGATTATGATGAAAGAGACAAAGTGGGCGGATGATAAGCGGTTAAAGGAACTGCTTGAGGAAACCAAATCCAGAATGCAGTCGGCCATGCTGGAGGCGGGCCATACGGTTTCGGCGCTGCGGGCCCTCTCCTATATCTCCAGCGCCGCTACATGCAATGAGCAGATCACCGGTGTGACGCAGTACAGACTCGTGGCGGATCTGGCGGAACATTTCGAGGAGCGGAAAAGAGAGCTTGTGATAAATATGAACAGGCTTGTCAGGATTTTATTCCGGGCGGAAAATCTGCTGGTGGATTATACGGCGTCGAAGGAAGGGTGTGAGAGGCTGTCGGAACTGGTGGCGGAGTTTAAGGAGAACCTGTACGCGGGGGCCTGCGATGCAGCGAAGGAAAAATACTGTCCTGTGCCGGAAAAAAAGAACGAGGGTTTTCTGACCGCATCCCAGGTGCAGTATGTGTGCCGGGCAGGGAACTTTGTCAAAAAAGGCTTCTCCTATACCGGAGCGTTGAAGGTGTTGCGGGTGATGATGAACTATGATTATCTCTGGAATAATGTCCGCGTCAAAGGGGGAGCCTACGGCTGCATGTGCAGCTTCGGCAAGAGCGGTGAGAGCTATTTTGTCTCCTATAGAGATCCCAATCTGGAAAAGACGGTGGCGGTGTACGAGGCTGCGGCAGATTATATCGAGAACTGGCAGGGGGATGAGGAGGAGCTGACACAGTATCTGATCGGCGCCATCAGCGAACTGGATACGCCGAAAACGCCTCAGGATAAGGGAACCTTTTCTCTGGGCGGCTATCTGACCGGGCTTTCGGAGGAAAAACTGCAGCAGGAACGGGATGAGATATTGTCGGTGACGGTGGAGACGATCCGGTCCCTGGGAGAGCATATCAGAGCATTTTTGTCGGATGACTGCCTTTGCGTGCTGGGCAGAGAGGATAAAATAAAACAGGCGGAAGGGTTCGGGGAAAAAGAGCAGTTGTTTTCCTGATTTTTGAGTGGAAGCGGACGCTGATGGACTTCAATTTAGGAAAAATGGGAGGAATATTATGGGAAAACGGAAAAGTTTGAATTTGGTGGTAGCGGTCGTGATAGCGAGTGTGCTGGCGGGCTGCGGGAGCAGCAAGGGGATGATGAATGAGACGGCGGCTTATGAAGTTGCGGCGGAGGCGCCGGCGGCTGCGATGGAGGAGTATCTCTATGATGTCGGTTACGATACTGCGGCGGAGGTGTCGGCCGAGATGCCGGAGGAAGCTGTGGCGCAGGAGTTTGATGCGGAGGCCGGAGCAGGGGAAGCAAAGAATCAGGCTCAGGAGCTGCCGGAAAACCAGCAGGCCGGGCGGAAGTTGATTACGACCATGACGCTGTCGGCGGAGACCGAGCATTTTGATGCGCTGATGGGGAATCTGGAAAGGCAGATTGCAGAACTCGGCGGCTATATTGAAAACAGCGATCAGTGGAATGGCTCGGTAGATTATTACGGCAATCGGATCAATGACAGGAGCGCCTCGCTGACGGTCAGGATCCCGATGGAAAAGCTGGACGGTTTTCTGTCCTTGATGGAGGAGAACAGTAATATCACAAATAAGTCTAAGAATGTGGAGGATGTAACTCTTGCCTATGTGGATTTGGAGAGCCATAAAAAGGCGCTTCTGACAGCGGAGGAGCGGTTGCTTGAACTGTTGGAGAAGGCAGAGACCGTGGAGGATCTGATCGCGATAGAGGAGAAGCTGACGGATGTCCGGTATCAGCTGGAGAGTATGGAATCCCAGCTGCGTACATACGATAATAAGATCAACTACAGTACGGTGTACCTGAACATTCAGGAGGTGACCAGGCTGACGCCGGTGGAAGCGCCCACTACCTGGAGCAGGATAAGGAACGGCTTTTCCGAAAACCTGTACAATTTGGGCGAGGGTATCAAAGATTTCTTTATCGGAGTTGTGATCAATATTCCATATATTGTGATGTGGATCATTATTCTGGGGATCGGGGCATTTATCGGGTTCCTGGCGGTAAAGCATGATAAAAAGAAAAAGGAAAAGAGACAAAAAGAGAGGCAGCAGACGGAAGGTAATGAAGCGGCAGCACCGGAAGAAGCGGAAGGCCCATTGCCCTATGGTGTGAAGAAAGGCAGCATGCCGTCCGCCGGAAGATGGAAAAAGAGAGGCAGAGCGTCTGTACCGGAAACGGGGCATGGGAAGCCGGAAACAGCGGAAACAAAGCAGGGGTATGAGGAGCCGGATAAGGAAAAGGCAGAATCGGCTAAAGAATAGCTGGAAGAAAGGTAAAGAGGAAAAGATAGAATGATAACAGGCAGTGATGCAGGCAGAAAGGCCGGTTTTGCCGCTTTGATCGGCAGGCCGAATGTGGGAAAATCCACATTGATGAATAAGCTGATCGGGATGAAGATTGCGATCACCTCAAAGAAGCCCCAGACCACGAGAAACCGTATTCAGACGGTCTACAATGATGAGAGAGGACAGATCGTATTTTTAGATACGCCGGGAATCCATAAGGCAAAAAACAGGCTGGGAGATTATATGGTGGCGGCGGCAGAACGCACCCTGAAGGATGTGGATGTAGTGCTCTGGCTGGTGGAGCCTGCGACTTTTATCGGGGCAGGAGAGCAGCATATTATTGAAGAGCTGAAGAAAATAAACACCCCGGTTATCATCGTGATCAACAAGACAGATACGGTGAAAAAAGAAGAACTGTTGGCTGTTATCGATGCGTACCACAAAGAACTTTCGGAGGCGGAGATCGTACCGGTTTCCGCCCTGAAAGGAGATAATACGGAGGATCTGGTGCAGACGATCTTTAAGTATCTGCCCTATGGAGAGCCTTTTTATGACGAGGATACAGTGACGGATCAGCCGGAGAGGCAGCTGGTGGCGGAGTTGGTCAGGGAGAAGGCGCTGCGTCTTCTGGAGGAGGAGATTCCCCACGGTATTGCAGTGACCATAGAAAGTATGAAGTACCGCAGAAAGATCTGCGATATTGAGGCGACGATCATCTGCGAAAAGGAATCGCACAAAGGGATCATTATCGGAAAACAGGGCAGCATGTTAAAAAAGATCGGCGCTTCCGCACGGGCGGATATTGAGAAGATGTTATATCAGAAAGTGAATTTACAGCTTTGGGTGAAGGTGCGAAAAGACTGGAGGGACAGCGATATTCTGTTGAAAAATTTCGGGTACAATGCGAAGGAAGAATCCATGTAACGGATGTGCATCGCGAAGCGTACCATGTCTGTAAAACAGACATAGTGCAATATATAGATATTGTACAAACCAGCGCCGAGCGGAGCGAGTGTGCATCGCGAAGCGTACCATGTCTGTAAAACAGACATGGTATCTTCTGGACATAGAATAAGAAGCGGGAAAACTGCAAATCCTATACTTCATAGACAAAAGAAACATCCGGAGTATTTTTCGGATGTTTTCGACAGATGAGGAGGACTTGCAGTATGTTGAATGAGCAGGATGAGGAAGAGACGAAGAAGTGGGACAGATTCTGGTTCAGCGGAAGCGTGGAGGATTATCTTTGTTATAAAAGCTGTCATCGGGAAGAAGAGAAAGAAGCATACTGTAAGAACAAGGGCAGAAAGCTTTCAACTGAGCGGGAAACTTTTACCTGATGCCAGGCGGGAAAAGTTTGCGCCGCAGCATGAAAGCAGGAAGCAGGGCACGGGAGCCGGAAAGGATGGGCGGCGTTCATGCAGGATTTTTTGCATGTGACAGGAATGGTATTAAAATCCATTCCCGTCGGAGAATATGACAGGGCGGTGACGATCCTGACCACAGGAAAGGGAAAGATCTCCGCTTTTGCCAGAAACGCGAGAAAACAGAATAATCGTTTTATGGCGGCTGTCAGCCCTTTTTGTTTCGGTACCTTCAAACTCTACGCAGGCAGAAATTCCTACACGATGGCAGAAGCGGAGATTTCCAATTATTTTGAAAAGCTGCGGGAAGATCTGGAGGGCGCCTGTTACGGTATGTATTTTCTGGAAGTGGCGGACTTTTATACGAGAGAGAACAATGACGATGCGGAGATGTTGAAATTGTTATATCAGTCTCTCAGGGCATTGTTACATAAAAATCTGGATAATAGGCTGGTACGGTTAGTCTTTGAGTGCAAGGCGATGGCGGTGAACGGAGAATTCCCGGGGGTGCCGGGAGATATGGAACTGTCGGAGTCGGCGGCCTATACGCTTAAATTCATAGCAGATACGCCGGCGGAAAAACTGTATACTTTTACAGTGACGCAGAGTGTTCTCACGGAACTGCAGGCAGTGTCGGAAAAATATCGGGAAAGAATATGGGGACATCATTTCAGGAGCCTGGAGATGCTTGATTTACTGCCTGTAAAATAGTGTTTTTCAGGCAGTAAATTTTTACCTGAAAATGGTTGATTATCTCAAAAAAACCTTGATTTACGGGCATACAAGCAGGATTTCAAGCTGAATTTACTACCAATTTACTACTTTTGAGGGAAAGAGCCTTGATATGCCGCCCGGAACCCTGCAAGCCCAGCCACCAGCACACAGCATTGAGAAAGAATAAATGAAAACTGAATACGACGCAGACGCGGCGTTTCTCTATCCCTATACGGGAGAACAGGAACGCCGCTTTTTTTATGCCCTCATGTTACGCAGTAGGGGCGAAAAAAGCCTTGATTTACAAGGCTTTACGGACGCATTTCTGACACGGTAAGGGATTTATACCTAAACCCGTCAAAACAAGCCCCTATTGCGTAACAAGACCACCAAAAGGAGTGATGAAGCTATGGCAGTTTTCCGAGTGGAGCGCAACAAGGGCTATACCGTTATGAGCAACCACCATTTACGCAACAAGGAACTGACCTTAAAGGCAAAGGGGCTTTTGCTTTTGTGTTAACCTGGATCTTCTGGAAGGAAGAAGAGGATGATCATGGGAAGAAAGAAAAGACTTCTCAGACAAAACAGAAGGAAGGGGCGATGCAGGCAGCCGCAGCGGAGCGCATCCTGTACGCGCCGGTAAAGGGAAATGTGATTGCAAGAGACTCCATTCCTGACGCCACCTTTGCGGCGGGGATACTGGGGGACGGCGTGGGGATCGAGCCGGAGGAAGGAATTGTGGTCTCCCCGGTGGACGGCGAGATCTCCACAGTGGTGGACAGCAGGCATGCGGTAGGTATCTCAGGGCCGGATGGAATGGAGCTTTTGATTCATGTGGGCGTGGATACGGTCAACATGAAAGGGGAAGGCTTTACCTGTTTTGTCAAAGAGGGAGACAAGGTGAAGGCCGGGCAGAAACTGATCGCTTTTGATATCAATAAGATCGTGCAGGCGGGGTATTCGCCTACCACCGCTGTGCTATTGACAAACAGCGATGATTATAGTAATTTTATGGTGAAAAAGATGGGACGGACAGAACGGATGGAAGAGATGTTAACTGTGTAAAGTGTGCAGGCATGCCGGGCTGACAGAGATATCCGATGAAAAGATAATGCAGGACTAAAAATAACCGGAGGGGGATCAGATGAGCGCAAAAACGCAGAAAGCGGAGTACAGAAAACGGTTTGAGGAGCGGATCGATGAACTGAGATGGCTGTACTGTGAGATTTATCACAATGATATGCAGGGGTTTACATGGCTTTGTGATTCCATGTACGAGTTTTACGAGGAGAGAAATGTAAACCTGAAAAAACTGGACAGAGCCAGAGAGAAAGATAAAAACTGGTATCACAGCAATAAACTTCTCGGGATGATGCTTTATACGGGCGCCTTTGCAGGAACATTGAAGGGCGTACAGAAAAAGCTGGATTATATCGAATCCTGTGGTGTAAACTATGTGCATCTGATGCCCCTTTTGGAAAGCCCCAAGGGGAAGGACGACGGCGGGTATGCCGTGGCGGATTTCAGAAAGGTGCAGCCGGAACTGGGGACCATAGAAGATCTGAGAGATCTGACGGAAGAGATGCATGAGAGAGGGATCAGCTGCTGTATGGATTTTGTGATGAACCATACCAGCGAGGAACACGCCTGGGCGAAAGCGGCGAGAGCGGGAGATCCGGAGGCCAGAAAGCGTTATTATTTCTATGACAACTGGGAGATTCCGGGGCAGTTTGAGCAGACCATGCCGCAGGTATTTCCCACCACGGCGCCGGGGAACTTTACCTGGTTTAAGGACTGCCATCAGGCGGTGATGACCACCTTTTATCCCTATCAGTGGGACCTGAACTATGAAAACTGCGTGGTGTTCAACGATATGGTGGGCAATATGCTTTTTTTGGCCAACTGCGGGATCGATATTATCAGACTGGATGCGGTGCCCTATATCTGGAAGACGCTTGGGACAAACTGCAGAAACCTTCCCCAGGTACATACCCTTGTGAGAATGATGCGCCTGATCGGGGAGATCGTCTGCCCTGGCGTGCTGCTTTTAGGGGAAGTGGTGATGGAACCGGCGAAGGTGGTGCCGTATTTTGGCAGCGTGGAGAAGCCGGAGTGCCATATGTTATATAATGTGACGACCATGGCCAGCACCTGGCACACGGTGGCCACAAAGGATGTGAGACTGTTAAAAAGACAGCTGGATCAGGTATTCGCCCTGCCGAAGGAGTATGTGTTCCTCAATTATCTGCGGTGCCATGACGATATTGGCTGGGGGCTTGACTATGACTGGCTGAAAAATTTCGGTATGGAAGAGGTGGCCCACAAAAAGTATCTGAACGATTACCTGACCGGGAAATGGGTGGGCAGCGACGCCAGAGGGGAACTCTACAACGATGATCCGAGACTGGGGGATGCAAGGCTCTGCGGCACCACGGCTTCTCTGAGCGGTCTGGAGGCTGCGCTCTATGAGAAGGATGAAGAAAAGGCGGAAAAAGCGGTGAAGTGTATTGTGATGCTGCACGCCTGTCTGCTTTCCCAGAGCGGAATTCCGATGCTTTACAGCGGAGATGAGATCGGGCAGTTAAATGATTATACGTATAAGGAGGATCCGGATAAACAGGCGGACAGCCGTTATCTCCACAGAGGGCGTTTCCCCTGGGAGACGGTGAAGGAAAAGATTTCCCAGGAAATTTTCCGGACACTCAGAAAACTGGAACAGATCCGGGCGGAGAAAGAGATCTTCAGCATGGAGGCAGGGACTTATACTTTTGAGACAGGCAGCGATCGGGTGCTGGGGATCTGCAGAGAGCTGGATGGAAAGAGGCTGGTATCTTACTATAATTTCAGCGGGGTGTCTGTGAAGATCGATAAGGGCATCCTGGGGGATGGGAAGGGCTATAAGGATCTGGTGACAGAGAAGAAGCTTTCCGGAGAAGCGGGAGAGATAGAGGGTTACGGATATCTCTGGCTGTACAGAGAGTAATAAAACTGCTGATTAGGATGTTGATGAGGAGAATGGACGATATATGTGCAGAGCAATAGGAAAAGGTATCATGATTTTATTGGCGGGGATTCTGATCGGGACAGCCTTGCTGTGGGGAGCCTATCTGATACCGATGTCTGAGGACAGTGTGCATGTAGTGGAATCTGTTGATATACTGGAGCAGGAGGGGTGGTATCCCACTGCTCCTTTAATGCGTCAGTATGTGGGTTCGGAAATAGGGAGAAACGGTGGCGGGATCATGGACAATTATACAGATTCCATTATGATTACCACAGCGGGCCATGATCCTGTGGAAGGTGCACTATATCAGGCCATGAATATGGCCGGTGATGTAAAAGAGACAGGGTACAGCTATTACTGGCACGGATATGTGGCTATTTTGCGTCCTCTGCTCTTGGTTTTGAATTATGCTGACATACGGGTAGTGAATCAGCTGCTTCAGATGATTATTGTAACGGCTATGGCCTGTCTGCTTTACCGTAGCAGGGGAGCAGCCTATGCCGCGTTGCCGCTCACTGTCTATGGGCTTTTAATGCCGATGGCCATTTCGCAGTCTCTGCAGTACAGCTGGGTATTTTATATTGGCATGATTGGCTCACTGATTATCATTCAGTTTCGCTGTGGATTATCAAAAGGGCAAAGGATATATTTCTTTTTTTTGATACTGGGCATGCTTACGTCCTATCTGGATCTGCTTACTTATCCGCTTTTTACCTGGGGCATCCCCATGATCTGGTGGGTCGTAACAGATGATGACAGCAAAGGAGCGGCAGGTCAGTTGTGGCAGGTGGTTCTTGGCGGAATCAGCTGGATTTTCGGTTACGGAGGGCTGTGGGCCGGGAAATGGGTCGTGGGGCAGATCGTCACAGGGCAGCCGGTGATTGCCCAGGCATGGTATGAGGTGTTGTATCGTGCCGGGCGCTCGCCGGACGCCGTTGGATATTCCTTTTCCTATCAGGAATCCATTCTGCGTAATCTGTTGGTCTGCATCAGTGTACAGACGGTGTTTTTGCTGGGAGCGTGGATGATATGGTGGTGTTATAAAGCTGTCAGGAAGTCGTATCTGATAAGGAAAGAAAAGACATTAGCGCTGCTGTTAGTGGCATCTTCGCCGATTGTGTGGTATATGGCGCTTCATGATCATACGCATGTGCATAATAACTTTACTTACCGAATTTTCATGATCGGGATAACGGCACTGCTTGCGTCAATGATACATTGCTGGGAAACAGAAAAACCCAGGGGATACCGTCTGGAGAAGAGTGATAAAGTAAAACGGATCATACCGGCAGTTATGGTGTTTACGGCGTTTTTGATTGCTTTCAATATGAAAGATGAGACGTATATCCATAACGGGGGTTACAAGGAAACGGTTCTGGAGTTGACGGAAGAGGTGGAATGCATACAGGAATTCCATCCGTCCTTTGACCGAATTGGCTTCATGAATATCTGGCTGTGTGCTGAAAATGGAGAGTCCGGGGAGATAGATGTAAAAATCCGGGAAAAAGGCGGAAAAACACTGTGGGAGTACTCCTTGTCGGCAGGAGATGTTGCGGGTGGCACATTTTATGAATTTCCGGTAAAACTTCATCTGGACAGAAGGAAAACGTACCAGATCTGTATGGAAGGAAGAGATCTGGGGGAAAATCGTGTTTATTCTGCCGGAGCGGGAGAGGGCCTGCATCCACTTACAGAATTGTCCTCTTTACAAATTGGTGATCTGGAATATGACACACAGTTAACTTTCGGCGTCCTTTATCGTTATCAGGCAAATTTATTGAAGATACTGTTTACGGCGGAGCTTGTGTTGCTGATTTCCTGGAATCTGTATCTGTTTGCCGATATAGTGGTGCGTTGGTCAGTGAGAAAGCGGTCGGGCCTGGGGACAGGTTAATACGGTTAAGCAACGGTTCAGCGATCTACTGTTTTGCGGTTACGCAAAAGAAAGCAATAAGATATTGAAAAATAGGAAGTAGTCGATTATAATAAAATTGTTATGCCTTAAAAGCTTAAAAGAGGAGTGGGACGATGAAAAAATTCAGTAAGATACTGCCTTTGGCGATAATGGTTTTATTGCTCGGCGGCTGTGGGAAGACTACGGTTGAGATGACGACTATTGCAATACAGAAAGATGGTACGATCAGACATACGATGGTGGAGGACTTTGGAGAAGAGTCTGTGGAAGCACTGGAAAAGCTGATGTCAGAGAAGGCGGCAGACTATAATAACAACAATTCTGCAGGTGCGGGCGGAGTTACCGTGGATGAGGTGGAAGCGGGTGATGGCGTGATCAGAGTGGTGATGACTTATCCGGATGCGGCCGCCTTTGATGGTTTTATGAATATGGATGTAGTGGCAGTGGATCCTGCTCTGCGGGCCCCCTTTTTCTATGGTACTGTGGAAGATGCCTATGAACAGGGGTATGATCTGGAAATAGAAATGCACAGTTCGGAGGATGACAGTGCGCTTCAGGGGAAGGGCGATCTTCTGGCGATGGGAAAAAACAGGATTATTATTTATGACAGTGAAATGAACCTGGGGGCGCCGGTACAGATCAGCACCCAGGATGAGCTGCTTTATATTTCTGACAATGTGGCAGTGGCAGGAAAGAATGTGGTGGAGATTGCGGAGACGGATGAACTGGCATATATTTTACTGAACGGATAAACAGGCCGGGATGCCGGATGAACCTTAAACTGACAGGGAAGCGTGTCAGGGATGAAAGGTAAAATCCGTATCAAGAGCTTATCGATATAATGAGAAGCGATAGTGAGAAAAAAGTAAAACAGGACAGGATGAGAGGAGAGAAGTATGGAAAAAACAATGGAAAAGATCGTGGCGCTTGCAAAGGCAAGGGGATTTGTATATCCCGGCTCTGAGATTTACGGCGGGCTCGCCAATACATGGGACTACGGTAATCTCGGCGTGGAGTTGAAAAATAACGTAAAAAAAGCCTGGTGGCAGAAATTTATCACGGAAAATCCCTACAACGTGGGTGTGGACTGCGCGATCTTAATGAATCCCCAGACCTGGATCGCTTCCGGACATCTGGGAGGTTTTTCCGATCCTTTAATGGACTGTAAGGAGTGTAAGGAGCGTTTTCGCGCAGACAAGATCATCGAAGACTATGCGCAGGAAAATAGGATTGATTTGGGCAGGCCTATCGACGCTTATTCCCAGGAGGAAATGAAGCATTTTATCGAGGAGCACAATGTTCCCTGTCCTTCCTGCGGCAAGCATAATTTCACGGATATCCGTCAGTTTAATCTGATGTTTAAGACCTTCCAGGGTGTGACGGAGGATGCAAAGAATACAGTTTATTTAAGACCGGAGACAGCCCAGGGTATTTTTGTAAACTTTAAAAATGTACAGAGAACTTCCCGGAAAAAACTGCCCTTCGGTATCGGCCAGATCGGCAAATCTTTCCGGAACGAGATCACACCGGGCAACTTTACCTTCCGCACCAGAGAGTTTGAGCAGATGGAGCTGGAATTTTTCTGTGAACCTGACACGGATATGGAATGGTTCCAGTACTGGAGAGGCTTCTGCAGAGATTGGCTGCTGTCTCTTGGCATGAAGGAAGAGGAGATGCGTTTAAGGGACCATGCGAAAGAAGAATTAAGCTTCTATTCGAAAGGCACCACGGATATCGAGTTCTTATTCCCCTTCGGCTGGGGTGAACTCTGGGGAATCGCGGACAGGACAGACTATGATCTGACAAGGCATCAGGAAGTTTCCGGCGAGGATATGAGTTATTTTGATGACAGTAAGGGCGAGAAATATGTGCCTTATGTCGTGGAGCCTTCTCTCGGCGCGGACCGTGTGGTGTTGGCGTTCCTCTGCGCGGCTTACGATGAGGAGGAGTTAGAGGGCGGGGATATGAGAACAGTGTTGCGGTTCCATCCGGCGCTGGCTCCCGTGAAGATCGGTGTGCTGCCGTTGTCCAAAAAATTAAATGAGGGCGCGGAGAAGATCTATACGCAGCTGTGTAAAAAGTATAACTGTGAGTTTGATGACAGAGGAAATATTGGGAAGCGGTACCGCAGACAGGATGAGATCGGTACACCCTTCTGTGTGACCTATGATTTTGATTCCGAGACCGACGGCAAGGTGACGGTTCGTTTCAGGGACTCCATGGAGCAGGAGAGAGTTGCCATTGACGAACTGGACGCTTATTTTGCGGATAAATTTACTTTTTAAATAACAGTGGAAAGAGCATGGTGAAGAGATGAAAGCATACGGCGTAAATGAACTGCGAAAAATGTTTCTGGAGTTTTTTGAGAGTAAAGGGCATCTGAAAATGAAAAGTTTTTCTCTGGTGCCCCACAATGATAACAGTCTGCTGTTGATCAATTCCGGCATGGCGCCCTTAAAGCCCTATTTTACCGGGCAGGAGATCCCACCCAGAAGAAGAGTGACGACCTGTCAGAAGTGTATCCGGACCGGAGATCTGGAGAATGTAGGAAAGACAGCGCGCCACGGCACCTTTTTTGAGATGCTGGGGAACTTTTCCTTCGGCGATTATTTTAAGCGGGAAGCTATCACATGGACCTGGGAATTTTTGACGGAGGTGGTGGGGCTGCCGGCGGACAGGCTGTATCCTTCCATCTATGAAGAGGATGAGGAGGCTTTCGAGATCTGGAACAGGGAGATCGGTATCGCGCCGGAGAGGATCTTCCGGTTTGGCAAGGAGGATAATTTCTGGGAGCATGGTTCCGGCCCCTGCGGCCCCTGTTCAGAGGTTTATTATGACAGGGGAGAGAAATACGGCTGTGGGAAACCGGGCTGTACGGTAGGCTGCGACTGCGATCGCTATATGGAAGTCTGGAACGATGTGTTCACCCAGTTTGACAATGACGGCAAGGGAAATTATTCTGAGCTGGAGCAGAAAAATATCGATACCGGCATGGGACTTGAGCGTCTGGCGGTGGTGGTACAGGACGTGGACTCCATCTTTGATGTGGATACGGTGCAGGCGCTGCGTAACAGGGTATGCGAGATTGCCGGAGTGTCTTACCATGAAAACGAGGATACGGATGTTTCCATCCGGATCATCACGGACCACATCCGTTCCGCAACTTTTATGATCTCCGACGGGATCATGCCTTCCAACGAGGGAAGAGGCTATGTGCTCAGGCGGATCATCCGCCGTGCGGCGCGTCAGGGAAGGAAGCTGGGGATACAGGGGACTTTCCTGGCAGGGCTTTCGGAGGCGGTGATCGCGGGCTCCAAAGACGGATACCCGGAACTGGAAGAGAAGAAGGCATTTATTTTAAATGTGCTGACGCAGGAAGAAAATAAATTCAACAGCACCATCGATCAGGGCTTAAGCATCTTACAGGAGATGATGCAGGAACTGGAAAGAGAGAGGAAAAAGGAACTGGCGGGCGAGGATGCCTTCCGGCTTTATGATACCTTTGGCTTCCCCCTTGATCTGACGAAGGAGATCCTGGAGGAAAAGGGTTTTTCTGTGGCGGAAGAGGGCTTTCAGCGCTGCATGAAAGAGCAGAAGGAGAAAGCCAGAGGAGCCCGCAGGGAAACAAACTATATGGGCGCTGACGCCACGGTCTATGAATCCATAGATCCTTCTGTGACAACAGAGTTTGTGGGCTATGACAGGCTGGAATTCGAGTCTGAGATCACGGTGATGACAACGGAAAGTGAGATCGTGGACGCTCTGACGGACGGTGAAGTGGGAACGATCTTTGTGAAGGAGACACCCTTCTATGCGACCATGGGCGGCCAGGCGGGGGATCACGGCCTGATCACTACAGCGGAGGGAGAGTTTCGGGTAGAGGATACCGTAAAGCTTTTAGGCGGCAAAGTCGGCCATATCGGCAGAGTAGTAAAGGGCATGTTAAAAACCGGTGATGTGGTGACGCTGCACGTGGACGAAGCGCGCAGGATGAGTACCTGCAAAAACCACAGTGCGACGCATCTGCTGCAGAAGGCCCTCAGAGAAGTGCTGGGCGATCATGTGGAACAGGCCGGTTCCTACAACGATCCTGACAGGCTACGTTTTGATTTCAGCCATTTTTCCTCGATGACGGCGGAGGAGATCGCCAGAGTGGAGGCCCTTGTCAATGCACAGATTCAGGCGAATGTGCCGGTGGTGACAAAGATCATGACCGTGGAAGAGGCGAAAAAGACCGGTGCGATGGCATTGTTTGGAGAAAAATACGGCGAGACTGTCCGTGTGGTGGAGATGGGCGAATCCAAAGAGTTCTGCGGCGGTACCCATGTGCGGGATACCGGCGTGATTTCCGCGTTTAAGATTGTTTCCGAAAACGGTGTGGCGGCAGGGATCCGCAGGATCGAGGCGCTGACCGGCGGCAATGTATTCGCTTATTATGCGGAGATGGAAGAGCGCTTAAATCAGGCGGCAAAAGTATTAAAGACGACGCCTGCGAATATCGTGGAAAAATGTCAGCATGTGATGGCGGACATGAAGGCGCTGCAGAGTGAAAATGAGTCCCTGAAGAGCAGGGCGGCAAAGGAAGCGCTGGGCGACGTGATGGATAGCGTGACGGAAATAAAAGGAGTGAAACTTCTGGCGGCCAGTGTGGCTGATGTGGATATGAACGGGCTGCGGGATCTGGGCGACCAGCTGAAGGAAAAGCTGGGAGAGGGCGTTGTAGTGCTTGCCTCGGCAAAAGAGGGTAAGGTAAACCTGATGGCCATGGCGACTGACGTCGCCCTGCAGAAAGGCGCCCATGCCGGTAATCTGATCAAAGGGATCGCAGGCCTTGTGGGCGGCGGCGGCGGCGGCCGGCCGAATATGGCACAGGCAGGCGGGAAGAACCCGGAGGGGATTCCTGCGGCCATAGCGGAGGCAGCAAAGGTATTGGATGGCCAGCTGAAAGAGTAAGGAAGAAACGGGAAAATACTATGAATTTTAATTTGTTCGACAATCCGGTCGTGAACGGGATCGGCAGGATCGCGGATTTTGTGGTGTTAAATCTGCTGTGGGTGCTCTGCTCCATACCGATTATTACGATAGGGGCATCCACGACAGCGCTTTACACAGTTATGTTAAAGATTGTGAAAAATGAAGAGGGTTACCTTGTCAAGGGATTTTTCAAGGCCTTCAGGGAAAACTTTAAGCAGAGCACGGTGATATGGCTTGTATTTCTGGCGCTGGGGATCGTACTCCTTGTGGATTTTTCCGCTTTGCGGCTGATGTCCGCAAATGTGGCGGGGATCATGCAGATCCTGCTGATGCTTATGGGGGCGTTACTGATCAGCGGTTCGGTATATGCCTTCGGGCTCCAGGCCAGATTTGTAAATACGGTGAAAAACACCCTGAAAAATGCGGCCATACTGGTGTTTGCGAAACTGCCGCATACGATTTTGATCGTGATCATTTCCATCGGTTCGGTGATCGCCACATTTTATAATGAAATGACGCTGATCATCGGGTTTACGGTATGGCTGTTTGTGGGTGTGGCTATGGTGGCCTGGCTGAACTGCTATGTTCTGCGCAGTGTGTTCCGGAAACTGGAGGAGTTCCAGGGAGAACAGGAGGAGGATCAGGCAGAATAGGGGAGCGGACGCTCCTGCGCATAGAAAAACTGCCGCAACATGGTTACCATGTTTGCGGCAGTTCAGCATTTACATTAGTTGTATTTCCGTTTTCTTGCAGCTTCGGATTTTTTCTTTCGCCTTACGCTGGGTTTCTCGTAATGCTCTCTTTTCCGAATCTCCTGCTGAATACCTGCCTTAGCGCAGCTTCTCTTGAAACGGCGTAATGCACTGTCCAAAGATTCATTTTCTTTTACGATAACATTAGACATTAAATCACCCTGACCTCCCTTCAGTCCCTTCGGCTCTTACGACTGAATGGGTTATTCTTATATACACAACAGGCAGGTAGAAGTTCTCCTGTTCTATATACATCAAATATTATAGCATAAATTTCCTGTTAGTCAACTATTTTTTTGTATGATTAGAATGTATTTAAGTCGATTTTTTGTCTGGCAGGCATTGCCGGGCGGCTCCAGGCGGTTCGTGAACTGCTTTTGTCGATACGAAGGTAAGATTTACCTGATACGCATTGATTCTGAACAGGAAGCTATGTTAGAATAAAAAACAGAACAGACCGGAGCTGGTCGACAAAGGAAAATTATGAAGAGACAGTGGGGAGAAAACGGATGGAAATTTTAAAGGAACGGATTCGAAAAGAGGGGAAAATCAAAGCGGGAAATGTTCTGAAAGTGGATAGTTTCCTGAATCACCAGATGGATATAGAATTGTTTTCAGAGATTGGAAAGGAATTTAAGAGACGTTTTGCAGATGCGGAGATAAATAAGATTTTAACCATAGAGGCTTCCGGTATCGGTATTTCCTGTGTGGCAGCGCAGAGTTTTCATGTGCCGGTGATATTTGCGAAAAAGACACAGACGAGGAATATCGCGGGAGATGTTTATACAACGAAAGTGCAATCTTATACGCATGGGCGGATCTATGATATTATTGTGGCGAAAGAATTTCTGGGTAAGGGTGATAAGGTTCTGGTGATTGACGATTTTCTGGCGAACGGAAAAGCCCTGGAAGGGTTGATCGCTTTGGTGGAAGAGGCAGGTGCTGATCTTGTCGGCGCCGGAATCGTAATTGAAAAGGGATTTCAGGCTGGCGGAGATACGCTGCGGGGCAAAGGAATCCGTATAGAGTCTCTGGCGATCGTGGAGAGTATGAATGAGGCGACAGGGCAGATCACATTCCGGGGTGATACGGTGGCGGACGGTATGGAGATACAGATATAAGGTCGCGCTGTTTAAATGGATTGGAATCAGGAGGGACACCGGGTGAGTTCATTTGTGGAATTTAAGGATGTCGGCAAGATATATCACATGGGCGAGGTGGAAAATAAAACATGTGAACTTTTGTATTGAAAAGGGGGAGTTCTGTGTTGTGGTGGGTGCTTCCGGCGCGGGAAAACGACGATTTTGAATATTTTGGGCGGTATGGATACGCTTACTTCCGGGCCGGTGCTGTTAGACGGGGAAGATTTGAAGTCTATTGAATAAATGAACGTGTGAGAGGAAAGGAATGCGTGAGTTTCATGAGAAAAGTGTGGAAATGGTCCGGGATTTTTGCAGGGGTGCTTTTGGCGCTTTCTGTGGTTTATGTTATTTATGTATTTATTGCTTATGACAGACTTCCGGATAAGATGACGCTGCAGGTGGCTGAAAGCGGCGAAAACTCTGATTTCAAGAACAGCGATAAGTTTTCCGGGAAAAAATCCTATTCCATTATGACTTACAATATTGGATTCGGAGCCTATCAGCCGGACTACAGCTTTTTTATGGACGGCGGAAAGAATTCCTGGGGAAAAGACGAGGAGAGCGTGAAGGATGCAGTTTGTGGTGCAGGAGAGTTTGTCCGCAGTTTGGACCCTGATTTTGTGCTTTTACAGGAGGTAGACAGGGACGGCACACGCTCCTACCATATCGATGAGTTGGAACTGCTCAATGAGTTTGTCAGGGGATATTATTATACATATGCCCAGAACTATGATTCCCCATTCTTATTTTACCCGCCCTGGGAACCCCATGGGGCCAATAAAGCAGGTCTTGTCAGTTATTCCAGAGGAGAGATCGCAGATGCTGTGCGCAGAAGTCTCCCAATATCAGAGTCCTTTTCCAAATTTGTAGATCTTGACAGATGCTACGCCATCTCACGGATTCCGGTAAAGGATGGAAAAATGCTCTGCCTTTACAATATGCATATGTCCGCATACGGGAGCAGCGATGAAATAAGAACTGGGCAGCTGTCCATGCTTTATGAGGATATGGAGGCTGACTACAGTGCCGGAAACTATGTGATCTGCGGAGGAGATTTTAACCATAATCTGAGGACGGAAAATCAGGAAAATGCACCGGAGTGGGCATATCTTTTCCCACGGGAAAGCCTGCCGGGAGGATTTAAAATGGCGATGGACGAGGCAGAAGATCCGGAAGATATTGCGCACGACAGTTGTCGGAATGCTGATAAACCTTATGATGAGAAAACCACCTACACAGTAACTCTTGATGGTTTTATCATATCGGATAACGTGATCGTAAACAGTTACAGGCATCTGGACTGTGGCTATCAGTTTTCGGATCACGATCCGGTAGTGATGGAATTTACACTGGAATAAATAGAGATAAAAAAGAAACACAAAAGAAGACTTTTTCAATTTTTTCTTGCAAAGAATGACACCTTATGGTAAAATACTACCGTTGCAATAAAGAGATGGTCCTCTGTTACGCAGGTATTAAGAACATCCGATTCAATAAGGAGGCATGAAATAAATGAATGATGTAATCAGAGAAATTGAGCAGGCGCAGTTAAAAGAGGCTGTAGATGAGTTTAACGTAGGTGATACGGTCAGAGTACACGGTAAGATTAAAGAGGGAAACCGTGAAAGAGTACAGGTTTTTGAGGGAACTGTTATCAAGAGACAGAACGGTGGAAACCGTGAAACATTTACAGTTAGAAAATCTTCCGGCGGGATTGGCGTGGAAAAGACATGGCCGTTACATTCACCCAATGTAGTAAAGATTGAAGTGGTAAGAAGAGGTAAAGTGAGAAGAGCAAAACTCTTCTATCTGAGAAATCTTTCCGGCAAGAAGGCAAAAGTAAAAGAGGCTATGCGGTAAAATTATTTTTATCGGTGAAAATTCTGAAAATCGTATGATGCAGAGGAGAACTGTTACGGTTGTAATGGTTCTCCTTTTGTTATATAATGTAATAGCCACAAAGGAAGATAGTGAGGAGATCATGTCCAGAAAAAGTAATGGGCTTCATTTTTATAAGAGACGAAAGACCATCAGTGTAGGATTATTAAAGGAGATTGGAAGCTGGGGTTTCTTTTTCGTGCTGGCGGTTTTGATAGCCTTTGTGTTTGTTTATTCCGTGGGTCTGAAGACCAGCGTGATTGGTGCTTCCATGGAGCCCTGCCTTTATAACGGGCAGAATGTTTTGATCAACAAGATAAATTACAGTTTTGGATCGCCTAAACGGGGCGATGTGATCGTATTTCTGCCCAATGGCAATGAAAATACCCATTATTATATTAAGCGTGTTATAGGCCTTCCAGGGGAGACGGTCACAATAAGCGAAGGCAGGATCTATCTGAACGGCTATTTTTATGAAGAAGACGACAGTTACGATACGATTGAAGACGGAGGAATTGCGGAGAAAGGCATTACGCTGGGAGATGAGGAATATTTTGTGCTGGGGGACAACAGGAACAACAGTGAGGACAGCCGCTCTGCCAATGTGGGAGCCGTAAAGGAAGATACCATTGCAGGGAAGGCATGGTTTAAGTTAGGCGACAGTATCGATATGATCGGATTTATAGAGTAAATGTGCAAAAAAGACAGCGTGGGAGATGACGGTCAGGCAGTGGGACGCGGAAGTGAGGAAGTATATGAACTATCAATGGTATCCCGGGCATATGACAAAGGCTCGAAGGATGATGGAAGAAAATATAAAACTTGTTGACCTTGTGATCGAGCTGGTGGATGCGAGGGTTCCTCTTGCCAGCAGAAATCCGGATATTGATGCCATGGGAAAAAATAAGGCAAGACTGATCCTGTTAAATAAATCAGATCTGGCAGATGAGCCTGTCAATAAACTGTGGAAAGAGTATTTTGAAAAACAGGGAATGTATGTGCTGGAAGTCAACTCAAAGAGCGGGAGCGGCATAAAAGCGATCCATGGGCTTGTGAAAGAGGCCTGCAGAGAGAAGATAGAGAGAGACAGGAGGAGAGGCATATTAAACAGACCTGTCCGGGCTATGGTGGTTGGGATTCCCAATGTGGGAAAGTCAACTTTTATCAATTCCTTTGCAGGGAAAGCCTGTACAAAAACCGGGAACAGGCCGGGGGTGACAAAGGGAAAACAGTGGATCCGGTTAAATAAGTCATTAGAGCTTCTGGATACGCCGGGGATCCTGTGGCCGAAGTTTGAGAGCCAGGAAGTGGGCCTGAAGTTAGCCTTAATAGGTTCGATGAATGATAATATTAACTCTGTGGAGGAGATGACAGTCTCGCTGATCGGTATGCTGAGAGAGCGGTATGGCGGAGTGCTTGCAGAGCGTTATGGCGTGGAAGAAGCGACAGAGGCTTATGATCTTTTAAAAGATATAGCAAAAATGCGCAGATGTATCCTGAAAGGGGAGGAGCCCGATATGAAAAAAGCGGCTTTTCTTGTGCTGGATGATTTCAGAAGCGGCAGGCTGGGAAGGATCTCATTGGAGATGCCTTGCATGGAATAGAGAAAAGAGGAATAAAATGGGCAGGAAGAGTAAAAGAAATGAAATGAGAGGAAGCGTTGTAAAGGAGATTTTGAGTACCAGTATCTATCTGTTGATCGTGCTGGCCGTTACCTATCTGATTATCTACTATGTCGGACAGAGGACGGAAGTGGAGGGCAGTTCCATGGAGCCGACTTTGCAGGATGGGGACAATCTGATCGTGGATAAAATCTCCTACCGCTTTCACGACCCGGAACGCTTTGATATCATTGTTTTTCCTTTTCAGTACGAAGAGGAAACCTATTATATCAAGCGGATCATCGGTATGCCGGGGGAGAGTGTGCGGATCGACTGGGATGGGAATATCTATATTGACGGAGAACTGCTGGCAGAGGGATATGGACTGGAGGTTATACAGGATCCGGGCAGAGCGGAAACGGAGATTTCGCTTGGCGAGGATGAATATTTTGTGCTGGGGGATAACCGGAATAACAGTACGGACGGCCGGGCAGAGCTGGTGGGGAATATACACAGGGATGATATTATCGGCCGTGCCTGGGTGAGAATTTATCCCTTTGATAAATTTGGAAAGTTGCGGCATCAGTGAGGAAGATGGTATGGAGAAGATCGGGGAGATAAAGCGGAAATTTGCGGCGTGCGGGGTGGAAGAGCTGCCGGGGCTTATTTCCTGTTATGAGACGGATGAGCGGGCTGGCGTGCAGGCGGTGGTGGCAGCGGCGACAAAGCGGATTGCCGCCTGGGAAAAAGAAGTCGCGAGAACGGAAGAGATGAAGCGGTATGAGAGAGAGTATGCGGCATACTCTTACATCTGCGGCATTGATGAGGTTGGCAGAGGGCCGCTTGCGGGGCCGGTTGTGGCGGGGGCGGTGATCCTTCCCAAAGATTGCAGTCTTTTATATCTAAATGATTCCAAGAAACTGTCCGAAAAAAAGAGAGAAGAGTTATACGATAAAATTCTGGAAACTGCCGTTGCAGTGGGCATAGGATATAATACGCCGGCAAGAATCGATGAGATCAATATTTTACAGGCTACATACGAGGCAATGCGGGAGGCAGTGGGAAGGCTTTTCCCGAAACCGGATCTGCTGCTTAATGACGCGGTGACGATTCCGAAAATCAGTATCAGGCAGGTGCCGATCATCAAGGGAGATGCCAAAAGCATTTCCATAGCGGCGGCCAGTATTGTGGCAAAAGTGACCAGAGACCGGCTGATGGTGAAATATGATGAGATCTATCCGGAATATGGTTTTGCCGCCAACAAGGGATACGGTTCGGTGCTGCATATCGAGGCCATCAGAAAATATGGGGCAACGCCCATTCACAGAAAGAGTTTCATAAAAAATCTATGAATATTACGCTTACAGATGTTTTGACAAGAATAAACGGACAGACGAACCAGTCAGGTGCGGCGGGAAATGCGGCATCTGCTTCTGCTATCGCAAAGCAGCTTCAGACCAGCGCGGTCTTAAATTCGTTAGTGTCCGGGCAGACTATCGGCGGCCGGATCAGTTCTGTGGACGGCCGGCAGATCCTGCTCGATATGGGAAACGGTGTGGAGATCAATGCCAGACTGGACAGTGATATGAAAGCCGCTGTGGGGCGTCAGATGCTCTTTGAGGTAAAGGGTAATTCTGACGACAAGCTGACTTTAAGTCCTTTATATACAAATCTTTCCGCCGGAAAAAGCGCTGCGGCGGGGGCATTAAATGCAGCCGGCATGCCGCTCACAGGCGAAAATATGGCGATGGTGAACAGCATGATGGAGGAAGGGCTTCCCATCGATAAGGAGAGTCTGTGGCTGATGGGGAAGCTGGCGGCGGATTTCCCGCAGGCATCGGCTGATACGATCGTCAGACTGACGGCGATGGGAATGGAGGTCAACGAGACCAATGTGATGCAGTATGAGGCCACTCAGAATATGCAGCATCAGCTTTTATACCGGATGAATGATATTACGGAGGGACTGAGTCAGGTACTTTCTTCTTTTGGGGAAGAGGGGAAGCCTGTTGCCGGCCTGCAGTTTATGAAGGATCTGCTGCATGTTTTGCAGACCGGAGAGATTGCGGAAGAAGCGGCTGGAGTAAAGGAGCTGCAGCGGGAAATAGAGAGCCTGATGAAAGAGATCGGGGAAGGAAAAGGTGCGGTTCCGAGTGAAGGCCGGGATGGCGAACAGGGTCTTACAGGGCGGGAAGCGGAGGCGGCAAAAGTATTGCAGCAGCTTGCCGATGAGGACGGTACGGTGCTTGTCAAGGACGGGGCAAAGATGACGGAACAGGGGCGGTTAAAACTGCCGGATGAGCTGGAACATCGTCTGGAAAGCCTGCAGAAAGAATTTACCGGACAGTTGAAGAATCTGCTGTCTAAAGAATGGACGATAAAACCGGAAAATTTTTCCGATAAGGAAGAAGTGAAAAACTTCTACCAGAAGATAAAAAATCAGGCGGGACAGATGCAGGAAGTATTTGCGGCGGCGGGGAAAGCGGAATCTTCTGCGGGGCAGGCACTGCAGCAGATGAATCAGAACCTGCAGTTTATGGACAATGTGAATCAGATGTTTCCCTATCTGCAGATTCCGTTAAAGGCTTCCATGGAGAACGCCCACGGGGAACTCTATGTCTATCAGAAAAAGAAAGGGAAAGTTTCAGAGGATGGTTCTTCCAGTGCGCTGCTTCATCTGGAGATGGAGCATCTGGGAAATATGGATATCTATGTAAAGATGAAAGATTATAATGTATCCACCCAGTTTACTCTTGCCAATGAAAAAGTGCTGGATTTTCTGGCGGAACATATCCATGTGCTGAATGAGCGGCTTGAAAAAAAGGGCTATCATATGCAGTCGGAAATGAAATATAAAGAGGAAGAGCGGCAAGAGAATGTGATGTCCCGTATCCGGGGGATGGAAGAACATGATACAATGGTCTCCTATACGGCGTTTGACGTGAGGGCATAGGAAATGGCACAGGGAAGAGAGAACATGAAAAAGCCAAAGACCGCTGTGGCATTAGAGTATGATCCGAACGACGAGGCGCCCCGGATCATTGCCACCGGCAAGGGCGCTCTGGCTGAGCGGATCATCGAGAAGGCGAAAGAGGCGGATGTACCGCTGCACCAGGACAATGAGCTGGCAGATACGCTGTCACGGCTGGACATCGGGGAAATGATCCCGCCGGAACTGTACGAAGTCGTAGCGGAAATACTGGTCTTTGTGGATGCGATGGATAAGATCAGAGCGAAGATGAAAAAGTAAGGAGATTTTCCGGAGGACTTCAGAAGATTGGAAGGTAAAAACTGTATTCCATGGGGGAGATACAGGAAAAGCATGCAGGAGACAGATCTGAGCCCGGAGAGGGAAAGAAGGTTCAGATGAACAGGCGAAAGGTGGGTTCCGACTATGAAAAAAGGGCGGGACAGTTTTTGGAGAGACAGGGGTTAGTCATCTTATGTTACAATTTTCGGAACCGGTATGGGGAGATCGATCTTGTGGCAAAGGATGGAGAGACCACTGTCTTTGTTGAAGTTAAATATCGGAAGGACGGACAGAAAGGACTGCCGCAGGAGGCCGTAAATTTTCGGAAACAATGGCGGATCTGCAGGGTGGCGGATTACTACAGGATGCTGCATGATATGGGGGATTTTTCTCCGGTGCGGTTTGATGTGGTGGCGGTCTGCGGAGAGAGGGTAGACTGGTTTCCGAACGCATTTGATTACAGGGAGAGATAGGGCAAAAGGGATATGGAAATAAAAAGAAAAAGCGGTCAGGAAGTATGCAAACTGCATCATGCAGAAAACGGCGTGACGTATCTCACCTTTCCGGGGCTTGAGAGGACGGGGGCGGTGCGCCATCTCTTTTCCACCAGAGAGGGCGGCGTCAGCGAGGGAATCTACAGATCCATGAATCTCAGTTATACCAGAGGGGATGAGCGGGAGGCGGTGGATGAGAATTTCCGCCGGATCGCGGATTGCCTGGGAAGCAGTGCAGCGGATATGGTATGTTCGGATCAGACGCACACGGATCACATCAGGGTGGTGTCGGCGAAGGATAGAGGAAAAGGTGTGGTAAGGCCAAAAGATTACAGGGATGTGGATGGACTGATCACACAGGAAAGGGGTATTGTACTCTGCACATTTTTTGCGGACTGTGTGCCGTTATTTTTTGTGGATCCGGTGAGAGGGGCCATCGGGCTGTCCCATTCCGGCTGGCGGGGAACGGTGCGAAAGATCGGGAAGAAAACCGTAGAGGAGATGAAAAAAGCCTTCGGGACGGATCCGAAGGATGTGCATGCGGCCATTGGGCCTTCCATCTGTCAGGACTGCTATGAGGTAAGCGAGGATGTGATCGGGGAGTTTCGGAAGGCGTTTCCGGGGATAGAAGAGGGGGATGCAGCGAACAGCTCTAAAGAAGGTGTCGGAAATGGGAGCTTGCGAAGTGAAGTTCGTAAGCGTGCCTGCCCGCTTTGGTTTCCGACTTCCCCCGGGAAATATCAGCTGAATCTGTGGGAGGTCAACAGACTGATCATGCTGGAAGCGGGGATTCCCGCGGCTCAGATCGAGATGACGGATCTGTGCACCTGCTGTAATCCGGATCTTCTGTTTTCTCATCGGGCAAGCCACGGAAAGCGGGGGAATCTGGGGGCGTTTATGAAGCTGTTGTGAGAAAAGAAAAGGGAAGAGGCGTAAAACTGTGCCTCTGTCCTCACGTTTCTTCCCGCAGTTTTCGATTATGGCTCTCCATCAGTTCTCTGATCTTGTCGGTTGGCGTCCGCACGAAGTTCATAGAGACATTATGATTCATAAAATCAATGATGGACGCCAGAAATTTATTCATATCAGCTGTTATGTAATAAGGACGGGCCAGAAGTTCCGGCGTCTGGTAAGTCAGGTTGGTGGTGATCAGCCTGTCAAAGTAGCCTTTTTCATAAGCGTCGTCAAAATGTTCCAGGCCGTTTGTGAACAGACCGAAGGTAGTGCAGATAAATACCCGGTTTACCATGAATTTTTTTAAAATGCGGGCGGTATCGATCATACTCTCGCCGGAAGAGATCATATCATCCACGATAATAGCGTCCTTTCCGGCGATATTATCCCCGAGAAACTCATGAGCCACAATGGGGTTTTTTCCGTTGATCACAGTGGAATAGTCCCGTCTTTTATAGAACATTCCCATGTCTACTCCAAGCACATTGGCAAAATAGATGGCGCGGTCTAAAGCGCCTTCATCGGGGCTTAACACGATCGTGTGATCCTTATCGATGATGATATCCGGTTCTGCCGTTAACAGGGCTTTTGTAAACTGATAGGTGGGCATGAAGCTGTCGAACCCGCAGAGCGGTACGGAGTTTTGTACACGCGGATCGTGGGCGTCAAAGGTGACGATGTTGCTGACACCCATATTCGAAAGTTCTTTTAACGCATAGGCACAGTCCAAAGATTCTCTGCCGCTTCGCTTATGCTGTCTGCTTTCATATAAAAAGGGCATGATGACGGTAATGCGGAATGCCTTACCGCCGGCCGCCGCAATGATACGTTTCAGATCCTGATAGTGGTCGTCAGGAGATTTATGATTTATGTAACCGTTCATCTGGTAGGTGATGCTGTGGTTGCAGACATCCAACAGAATATAGAGATCCTTGCCGCGGATGGATTCTTTGAAGATGCCTTTGCTCTCACCGGTGCCGAAGCGGGGACAGTCTATGTCCGCGAGAAAGTTGTCTTCATGATATCCCTGAAAAGCGGGATCGTTTGTCAGATCTTTGTGGGTTTCTTTTCGAAAATTAACAAGATATTCATTGATGACTCTGCCCATTTCCGCCGCAGAGTCGAGAGCGACAATTTTTAAAGGCGCGGCAGGGAGCGCCTGTTCCAGTTTTGTAACGTCAGCCATGAAATTCTCCCGGTATGTAAGTAATGAAGTCTTTTCTTTTGTTACAATTCAAATTTATAACATTCTTCAGAACACGTCAAGAGCTATCATATTTTAAATTTCTGAAAAAGATAAAACAGCATCTATAATGCAGGAGAGCTGCTCCTGTTTTTCCGGTGAAAGAAGCATCATTTTGCGGTATATATTCAGAGGGAGAGAGCCCGATTTCTCCTGGGGTTCGGGAAGATCTCCCAGATGCGTCAAAAGCTCGCCAAGGGAAATATTTAATCCCTTTGCAATATGATAAAGGCTTTCTATAGTTGCATTTTTTTCACCACGTTCTATCTGGCCGATATAAGTGGGGTGGAGAGAGCACAGTTCAGCAAGTTTTTCCTGACTGAGGCCACGTTGTTTGCGATAATAGCGGATACGCAGACCGAGTTCGGATTGTATTTCCATATTCTGTTCCTTTCATCTGGTTAGTTCTATTTTTATTCCCTGCTTTTAATGTGCTTATACAAAGAAAGAAGCTGATTTTTCAAAAAATCGGGTTAAGAGCAGAGTCATGGGATGTTTTGATGAAAGAAGACTATAGTATATAAAAAAATAAAACAACAGACTATTGACACGAAATTAGCGAAGATATATACTATAAATAGTATTTTTGATAAATAATACTAAAAGACTACTTTGAAAGGAAGAGAACGTATGAAAAACAGAACAAAAAAATTTGTGGTACTTGGCATGGCTGTGGCAATGATGGCATCTTCTACGCTGTGCGTATCAGCAACCGGTCTGCGGGATGTATTTAACGCAAAATATTACGCAGATTCCTATCCGGATCTGAAGGCTGCTTTTGGTGACAATGAGGAAGCACTGTATAACCATTTCATTGCTTTTGGCCTTTCAGAAAACAGACAGATGAGCCCGATTATTGATATACAGGCATATCGCGCGGCTTACCCTGATCTGGATGCAGCATTTGGTGACAACTGGGATGCTTATGTGGAACACTTCTTTGCTTTTGGTATGAAAGAGGGAAGGACAGAGGGTATCCTGTTTAATCCTCTGGAGTATGCGGCAGCATATCCTGACGTTGCAGCGGCATATGGTGATGATATTCTGGCAATTACAGAACATTATCTGACTTTTGGTATTGCAGAAGGCAGAACAGCTGGGGTAATGGTAAAAGAATCTGAGACAACAAGCTCAGGTGGCAGCAGTTCAGGCAGCAGCTCAGATAACAGCGGTTCAAATTCCGGCAGTACAGATAAGCCTGTAACTCCTGGAAAGGATCCTCAGCCGGAAAACCCGGGGGGAGATTCAGGTGATGACTCTCAGCCGGAGCAGCCCGGTGTTTCAGACAATAATCCTCAGCCGGAGCAGCCCGGTGTTTCGGACAATAATCCTCAGCCGGGTACCCCGTCAGTTTCAGGTAATGATATCTGATATCCAGGGTGATAATTTTTGCAGTAGCAGATCATGATTTTTGCAACAGAAAACCTCCGATACTTTTAGAGTGCGGAGGTTTTCTGATCAGATTTTACAGCAGACATGGCAGGACGAAGATCGTACTGTTATCAGGTATCGGTATAGAATGCGATCATCAGGATATAATCGTACTCCGGGTTATGCCCCGTGCCCATAAAAGCAATGGATTCCCCCTCATCTTTTATAATATAATTTCCCTCATATTCTTCCAGAATAAAACCTTCTGACTGTAGAAGAGCTCCGTATTCATTGTATAATTCTGCGGCCATATCTTTGTTATCAGGAAATGAGAAAACATAACGGTCGTTCTTTTTTTCGATAAATTCAATACCGGAGATAGAAGCGGGAGAAGTGAGTGAACTGTATTCCGAAAAACAATCGTTTTTGTCAAACAGATCCTCCGTTTCTGAAAATGTTTCCGAATGGGATGTACCGTCCTGCTGATGATCAGTTATATTTTCTTCATCGATGCGGGTGTCCTGCAGATATTCCGGATTATGGGCGCAGGATGTCAAAAACACAGAAAGAACAGCTGAATACAAAATTTTTTTTTTCATAATAATAAGCCCCTTTTTGATATTATAGTATACAAATAGCGAAATTAGTATACTATAAATATTGGAATAATGCAATACTTGCAGATAATATGAGATATGGTAAGAGTTCAATCGTTTTTTATTCCGCGGATAAAATTACTCCGTAAACGATTTCGTGAGTTACTCAGGCATTCAGATTGCGATTCCGGAGCATTTTGTGTGCTTCTGAGTAATAGTGAAGACAATAGGTTAAGCTGCTAAGACTTATGGCAATTCTTTTAAAATATTATTGTGAAACAGGGGGGTCGGGGATATAATGGAAACAAGGAATACCGGAAAAACGGGGAGGTAAGCAGGAAATGGGGAGTTATTTGAAGCCGGGAAACGGCGGTTTTGCCAGAATCAGGAATGGGGCGGGAAAAAGAAAATATCAGTGCAGGATAGAAAAATATGAAAGTTAAAGGACATCTGATTCAAAAAGTTTTACCGGGCAGTATCGCCGAAGAACTGGGGCTTGAGCCCGGTGATGCCATATTAAAAATAAATGATCAGGAGATAGACGATATCTTTGATTACCAGTTTCTGGTGCAGGATGACTATATTGAGGTCACTGTTCTTGCAAAGAGCGGGGAAGAGTGTGTTTTGGAGATCGAGAAGGAGTTTGGGGAGGATCTGGGGGTGGAGTTTGAGAACGGCCTGATGGACGAGTACAGAAGCTGTCATAATAAGTGTATCTTCTGTTTTATCGATCAGATGCCGAAGGGAATGCGGGACACACTGTATTTTAAAGATGACGATTCCAGACTGTCCTTTTTACAGGGCAACTATGTGACGCTGACCAATATGTCAGATCATGATATCGACAGGATCATCCGCTACAGGTTAGAGCCCATCAATATTTCTTTTCAGACCACGAACCCGAAGCTTCGCTGCAAAATGCTTAACAACCGGTTTGCGGGGGAGGCGCTTCAAAAGGCAGACAGGCTCTGTGAGGCAGGGATTGAGATGAATGGGCAGATCGTGCTCTGTAAAGGTATCAACGACGGGGCGGAGCTTGAGCGGAGCATCTCGGATCTGGCCGGATATCTGCCTTATCTTACCAGTTTATCCGTTGTGCCGGTGGGGCTTTCGGATTTCAGAGAGGGGCTTTATCCGCTGAAACCTTTTACGAAGGAGGATGCGGAGCAGGTGATCGACTGTATTGAGTACTGGCAGAGAAAAATAGAAAAAGAACATGGGATTCATTTTGTGCATGCCTCGGACGAATGGTATCTGTTGGCGGAGAGGGAACTGCCCGAGGCGGAGCGCTATGACGGCTATTTGCAGCTGGAAAACGGTGTGGGAATGCTGCGGCTTCTTACGGATGAGTTTGAGGATGCACTGCGGCAGGAGGCGCGGGATAGAATCCGGAAACCGGCCGGGGCCGGGATACTACAGGGTGGACAGCAGACGGAGCAGCAGGCAGTCCGGAGGTTAGCTGAGACGGAGAACATGCCGGAGAAGGAGCAGAAGGAAAAACAGGCCGGATGTCTTGATACGGAAAAGCAGGGAGAACCGGCTCAGGAGCTTTCCATTGCCACAGGGAAACTTGCATATCCGACAATCAGGCGGATGGCAGAAGATGTTGAAAAATTATATTCTGATTTAAGAATACGGGTTTATGAAATCACAAATCACTTTTTCGGAGAAAAGATCACGGTATCCGGGCTGATCACCGGGCAGGATCTCATAAAGCAGCTGAAAGGGAAGGCGCTGGGAAAACGGCTGCTGCTGCCTGTCAACATGCTTCGCAGCGGTACGGATGTCTTTTTGGATGATGTGACGGTGGGAGAGGTGGAAAAAACTTTACAAGTGCGGGTAGATATTGTAAAATCAAGCGGGTATGATCTGCTTTCCTGTATCTTGCGGGGAGACACGTCATACGGAAGAGATGATTGCTGACAGTGCGGCAGAGAAATGCCGTCTGCGGATGAAAACAGGGAATGGCAGCTTATTGTACAGAATCTTATTTATGGGAAAGGTACGATAAACTGTTTTGGAAAGCAGGTAGTTATGGCAAAAAAAAGAGGAAAACCGGTGGTGGCGGTGGTGGGGAGGCCCAATGTGGGAAAATCCACACTGTTTAATGTGCTGGCCGGAGAAAGAATATCGATTGTAAAAGATACGCCCGGTATCACAAGGGACCGGATCTATGCAGATGCAGAGTGGCTGAACCGGAAATTTACGCTGGTGGACACCGGCGGGATCGAGCCGGAGAGTAAGGATATCCTGTTATTGCAGATGCGGGAACAGGCTCAGATCGCCATCGATACGGCGGATGTGATTCTGTTTATGGCGGATGCAAAACAGGGGATGACGGACTCTGACTCCAAAGTGGCGGATATGCTGCGCAAGGCGGGGAAGCCGGTGGTTCTGGCAGTCAATAAGGTAGACAGCTATGAGCGCGATATGCTTGCCGTCTATGAATTTTATAATCTGGGTATCGGGGAGCCTCATGCCATTTCGGCGGCGAACAGGACCGGGCTGGGGGATCTGTTGGATGTGGTTATCTCCCATTTCCCGGAAGATGCGGGAGAGGAAGAGGAGGATGAAAAGATCCGGGTGGCCATTGTGGGCAAACCCAATGTGGGAAAATCCTCGATCATCAACAGACTGCTCGGGGAGAACCGCCTGATCGTATCGGATATTGCAGGTACAACGAGAGACGCGGTGGATACGGAAGTAAAATACCATGGAAAAGAGTATGTGTTTATCGACACCGCGGGACTCCGCAGGAAAAATAAGATCAAGGAGGAACTGGAACGCTATATGATCATCCGTACCGTCAGCGCCGTGGAGCGGGCGGATATTGTGGTGCTTGTCATCGATGCGGTGGACGGCGTCACGGAACAGGATGCCAAGATCGCTGGAATCGCCCATGACAGGGGCAAGGGCATGATCATTGCCGTCAACAAGTGGGACGCCATCGAGAAGGACAATAAAACCACAAAAGATTACGAGAAGAAGATCAGACAGGTGCTGTCCTTTATGCCTTATGCGGAAATTTTATATATTTCCGCACTGACCGGGCAGCGACTGCCGAAATTATATGATATGATAGAAGCAGTACATGAAAATCATGCGATGCGGGTGGCGACAGGTGTGTTGAATGAGATCATGTCGGAGGCGGTGGCGATGCAGCAGCCGCCGGCAGACAAGGGAAAGCGCCTGCGGCTTTACTATATTACACAGGTGGCAGTTAAACCACCCACCTTTGTGATTTTTGTAAACGATAAGGAACTGATGCATTTTTCCTATACACGGTATATTGAGAACCAGATCCGGGATACCTTCGGATTCCGCGGGACGCCCCTGAAATTTTTTGTCAGGGAGCGGAAGGGCGAAAAATAGGACGATATCGGAACAGCCGGGATGCAGGAAAAAGGGAACCAGGCCTTTCGAGAACAGGAGGAGAAGAGAGATGGCACGTTTGATCTGTTTGGCGGTGGGATATTTATGCGGGCTTTTTCAGACCGCCTATATATATGGAAAATCAAAGGGAATCGATATCAGAGAAAAGGGAAGCGGCAATGCCGGCACTACAAATACGCTGCGGACGTTCGGACTGAAAGCGGGAATTCTGGTGTTATTCGGGGATATTTTAAAATGTGCGGCGGCCTGTCTGATCGCGCGGTATGTCATTGCGCCGAAGATGGCGCCGGAATTAAATTATCTGTTGGTTCTGTATGCGGCGGCCGGTGCGATTTTAGGGCATAATTTCCCGTTTTATATGCATTTCAAGGGCGGCAAGGGGATTGCAGCGACGGCGGGGTTAATCATCTGCTTTCACTGGCACTTCTTTATCATGGGTGTGATTGTATTTTTCGGCACATTTTTTACGACGCATTATGTGTCCTTAGGCTCCCTTCTTGTCTATGCCGGCTTTATGATTCAGATCATCGTGGAGGGGCAGATGGGCGTGTTCGGCATGTCCCAGGCGGCGCTCAATGAGATGTATATCGTGGCGGCGTTTCTGGCAGTGATGGCCTACTGTAAGCACCGGGAGAATATCAAGCGGCTCGTGAAAGGACAGGAGCGGAAGACTTACCTGAAGAAGGAAGATACCACAAAATAAAGATTTTGCGCCGGGAAATGTGGAATGAAAGTGTGAATCCAGACAGATGTGGCTTAGTGTGGTGTCTGACAGGAGATGTGGAATATAATATAATGACTATATAAACAGATATATAAAAAAGAGCAGAGAGAAGGGACAGGATATGGCAAAAATTGGATTGATCGGAGCGGGCAGCTGGGGGACAGCGCTCTCTAAGCTGGCGGCGGATAACGGACATCAGGTGACGGTGTGGTCCATTGTAAAAGAAGAGATCGAAATGCTTCGGAAAAACAGAGAACATCTGGATAAGCTGCCGGGGGTAAAGCTGCCGGAGAGTATTTCCTATACAACGGAGCTGCCGGGGGCGATCGCGGGAATGGATCTGTGTATTCTGGCAGTGCCGTCGCCTTTCACCAGAAATACTGCGGCGCTGATGAAACCTTTTGTGAAAGAAGGGCAGATCATTGTCAATGTGGCCAAAGGGGTGGAAGAAAAGACGCTGATGACATTGTCAGAGATTATTGAGGAGGAAATACCGCAGGCGGATGTGGCGGTGCTTTCCGGTCCTTCCCACGCGGAGGAAGTGGGAAAGGGGATGCCTACGACCATCGTAGCCGGAGCAAAGACAAAGAAAACGGCGGAGTATATTCAGAATCTGCTGATGAATAAAGCGTTTCGTGTGTATACCAGCCCGGATCTGCTGGGGATCGAACTGGGCGGCGCCTTAAAGAATGTGATTGCACTGGCGGCAGGGATAGCGGACGGCCTTGGCTGTGGAGATAATACCAAGGCAGCGCTGATTACCAGAGGGATCACGGAGATTGGCAGGCTGGGACTTGCCATGGGCGGAAAACTGGAGACTTTCTGTGGGCTCACCGGTATTGGAGATCTGATCGTGACCTGTGCTTCCATGCACTCCCGCAACAGGCGGGCAGGTATTCTGATCGGACAGGGCAAATCCATGGAGGAGGCCATGGCGGAGGTGAAACAGGTGGTGGAGGGTGTGTATTCTGCCAAAGCTGCCATGGGGCTCGCGAAAAAGTTTGAAGTGGAAATGCCTATTATCGAGCAGGTAAATCTGGTGCTGTTTGAGAAAAAGCCGGCGGCACAGGCGCTGGAGGAGCTGATGTTGCGGGATAAGAAGATTGAGATTAGTGTGGGGTGGTGACCTATAAGCGGACGCCCGGCGGCAGTTGATAGAATTTACGGATGATTTGGCAGAGAATAAGAGTTCAAAGCTTGGTCTGCAGTGGATGAATGCACAGGAAAGCGAAAAAATTGGAGAAAAGATATGAGATGTGCAAGATGCGGTAAAAATTTTGATGAGGAGATGTACAGTGGGATCTGTCCGAAGTGCGGGCATTTTAATAACAGGCAGAAGGAGTACGATGTCAGTAAGTATTTCAGCGCCACATTTGATGACGGCGGAAAGGTTACCACGAGTGCACAGGCGTCAAAGCAGCATGAACAGCTCCACAGGACATATGACAGCAGTAATATGCATAAACCGGGAGCTGGTCAGCATGAGAAGCTGCACCAGATGTATGATAAGTATAACATGCATAAGCAAGCGGGGACTTCGCCTTCCGGCAGTGCACAGGCGCGGAATTATCAGGCGGGAGTTCCACTTGGGAAAACCAATCCCTATCAGCAGGCGACTGTGCAGGGAAGTACTTACCAGACGGGGCAGACCGGCTCCTATGGACAGGGAAATGCAGGAAAGGGTTATCAGGGCGGCCAGAGCGCTTCCTACGGGCAGAGCGGATATTCCGGCCAGAATAAGGCCCGTCAGGCCAGCCTGAACGGGGAGGTTAAGACAAAGAACCTTGTCACGCCGATCTGTATTTTGATTGCGGTAGTGGCGGTTGCGGTCACGGTGATCAGTTTGCAGATGAAAAAACAGAGTCTGACAGAGAGGTACAATACGTTGGATTACGAGCAGGAGTACGCTGAGGCCGGTGAGGTTTTCGAGATCAATAACAGGCTGCTTCTGGTGGATAAGGCGGAGGTCATTGATACCTCGGAGTATCCGGATCTGGCGGCGGAGGAAAAGCTGGTTGCGGTGACGGTGGAAATACTGCCGGCAGACGAGGGGAACCAGGAGAGAAAGGATATGTCCGGTACGGTGTATGTCTCGGATGGTTATAACTGTAAGGAGTATCTGGACAGTTATGTAGTTACGGATTTTCTGGATGTGGAGGATGTGCTGACAGGGTATGATTATCTCAGTTACAGTTCCGTAGATGGAGTGACCGGAAGATTTTACTTCTTTGTGAATTATGAAGCGGATGACATCATGATCTCTTTTGATGAGGAAAGAGCGGAGGATACGATGTTTATCCTGGAGAGAAGGGTGAGTGTTCCGCTGCAGCTTGAGGAGGATATGCCATGATGAATAAAGTAAAAATTATTTCGGTGGTTCTCTGTGTGGTGGTCATCATAGGTTGTTATTTTGGGTATTCGGTGTCTCTCAGCCAGATGTATTTTGATGTCTGTTCTCCGAGTTCCTGTTCTCTGATCAGCGATTATGAGACAGAGGTATTGTGGACGATCTCTGCAGATGAAGCGTATGAGTATGGCGTTTATTATGCGGAGGGTGATCTGGAGGCAGTTGAGATCACTTATGAACTCTATAATCCCCTCAATGACAGGATAACGATTGCAGGAAATCTGTGTTATTATTTCGGGGAAGGCGATGAGTGGCTCACGGCCTTTGACTCTGTTGCGAGTATGGGAGACATATCGGAGTATGACAACTGTAAGATCCTGCCGCCGGGAGAGCGTATGATTTTCAAAGAGTACGTGCTGGTGCCGGAAGAGATGGAGGAGATATATGCCCAACCGTACTGGGGCAGCGCGGATGCAGTGACAATTAAATTATAGAGGGATGTGACAGTTCAGGCGAAGGGCTGAACTGTCACGATGAGATAGCATGATAGAGAGCTGAGACAGGCGCATTTGGCACAGCTTTGTCACAGGAGAAAATGCGCAGAAAAGAGGAAAGTGTGAAAAATGAATTTTTCACACGAAAATTTTGAGGCTGCGCAATGCGTATAAGGCACGCATGAAAATTTGCAGGTTGTAGAAAGGGCATGGTAATTAATATGAATCAGGGATTTAACAGTACGAACCAGTATGTGGCATCAAAGGAACTGATGGACGGCGTAAATGTGGCGATCGCGCTGCAAAAGCCTCTTCTGATCAAGGGGGAGCCGGGCACGGGAAAGACCATGTTAGCGGAGGCCGTAGCCCAATCTCTGGGCAAAAAGCTGATCATCTGGAATATCAAGTCCACCACGAAAGCGCAGGACGGCCTTTATATGTACGATACGATTCAGCGTCTCTACGACGGTCAGTTCGGCGAGGAGGGCGTGGACGATATCGCCCGCTACATCAAGTTAGGGAAGCTGGGGGAGGCTTTTGAGTCAGAGGAACAGGTGGTCCTTCTGATCGACGAGATCGACAAGGCGGATCTGGAGTTTCCCAACGATCTGCTGTGGGAGCTCGACCAGATGGAATTCTATATCCATGAGACGAAGCGTACTGTGAAGGCAAAACACCGCCCCATCGTGATCATTACATCCAACGCGGAGAAGGAGCTGCCGGATGCATTTCTTAGAAGGTGCATTTTCCATTATATCGATTTTCCGGATAAGGAACTGATGGAAGAGATCATAAAAACTCACTACCCGGATGTGGAGGAGAATCTGATGCGGCAGGCCATGGAGATCTTCTACGATATCCGCGGCATGCGGGATATCCGCAAAAAGCCCAGTACTTCGGAGCTCATTGACTGGATCAATGCGCTGCAGATCGGCGGCATTCCGGCGGATGTACTGCGGGCGAAGATGCCCTTTCTCGGCGTGGTGGTGAAGAAGGACGAGGATCTGGAGACGGTGCGGCAGCATGGTCTCTGACGGGGAGCAGAAGACGGCAATGCCATCTGGTTAAGTATTGCGACAGCCTGGAGCATTCTATGTTCTTCACGGCGTCCGGCAATCTCAACTTATTATACGGGGAGATATACTATGTTTTATCCTTTCTTTCAGATCTGTAAAGCGAAAGGGCTTCATATTACGATGAGCGAGTGGCTGACGCTGCAGGATGCGCTGGGACAGGGTATGGCAGGCAGCAGCCTGACGCAGTTCTATTATCTGGCCAGGATGATCCTTGTCAAGAGCGAGACAGATTTTGACAAGTTTGATATGGCTTTTGAGGAGTGCTTTAAGGGAGTTAAATCGGAGAATGAGGTGACTGCCCAGATGCTTCGCTGGTTAGACAAATCCGATATGATGGAGTTGGCTCATGAGGAGGCCAGGGCCCACCTGAATCAGATGGAAGACAATACGGTCATCGATAAGGAGGATGTGGAACAGACCTTCAAGGACAGACTGCGGGATCAGAACGAGGAGCACAACGGCGGTTCCTTCTGGATCGGCACCATGGGCAAGACTTCCTTCGGCAATATGGGGGGCAACGTGGGCGGCGTCAGAGTAGGCGGCAGAACCGGTTACCAGTCCGCTTTCTCGGTGATCGGGGCCAGAAAATATAAGGATTTCCGGGATGACAGAGTACTGGACAACAGGCAGTTTCAGCTGGCGTTCCGGAGGCTCAGACAGTTTTCCACAAAGCTTGATATTCCGAAGACGGAACTTGATATTCCGGGGACTGTGGATAAGACCTGCAACAACGGCGGCTGCCTGCAGATCGTCATGGAAAAGCCCAGAAAGAATGCGGTAAAGCTGCTTTTGCTCTTTGATTCCGGCGGGACCATGATCCCCTACAGCAGCCTGATGAACGATCTGTTTCAGGCGGTGAATAAATCGAATCACTTTAAAGATGTAAAATGTTATTACTTCCACAACTGTATTTACAGCAAGCTCTATAAGACGCCGGAGTGCGAGAACGGCGAGTGGGTGGATACGGAGTGGATGTTCCGCAATCTGGACAGCGACTATAAGGTGATCATCGTCGGTGATGCGGCCATGGCGCCGGAGGAGCTGTACTCCGACAGCGGCAATTACAGAGGGCCAAACGGCGGGCTTTCGGGGTATGAATGGCTGCTGCTTATGAAGAAGCATTATAAAAAGATCGTCTGGATGAACCCCAAGATGGCGCCCGGCAGAGCCCCCTGGCGGGAGGCGGAGACGGCTATCAGGGAGATGTTCCCGATGTATAAACTGACGGTGAAGGGATTGAATGACGGTATGATCAAACTCATGGCGAACAAATAAGGCAGATAAAAACAGAGAAAAGAGGAGACATTATGAAAATATTTGAGGAACTGCAGGCCAGAGGTCTGCTTGCGCAGCTGACAGACGAGGAGGAGATTAAGGAACTGGTAAATGAGGGGAAGGCCACCTTTTATATTGGCTTTGATCCCACGGCGGACAGTCTCCATGTGGGCCACTTTATGGCGCTTTGCCTGATGAAGAGGCTGCAGATGGCGGGCAATAAACCCATTGCGCTGATCGGCGGCGGTACGGGCATGATCGGCGATCCTTCCGGCAGGACGGATATGCGGAACATGATGACAACAGAGATGATCGACCACAACTGCGACTGCTTTAAGAAACAGATGAGCCGCTTTATCGAGTTCGGCGAGGGAAAGGCCATGATGGTCAACAACGCCGAATGGCTCAGAGACTTAAATTATATTGAGTTTATCCGGGATGTCGGCGCCTGTTTTTCGGTGAATACCATGCTGCGGGCGGAGTGCTACAAACAGAGAATGGAGAAGGGACTGAGCTTTCTGGAGTTTAACTACATGATCATGCAGTCCTACGATTTCCTGGAACTCTACAAACGCTACGGCTGTAATATGCAGTTCGGCGGGGATGACCAGTGGAGCAATATGTTGGGCGGTACGGAACTGATCCGGAAGAAACTGGGGAAAGATGCGTACGCGATGACCATTACGCTGCTTATGAATTCTGAAGGGAAGAAGATGGGCAAGACGCAGAAAGGGGCGGTGTGGCTGGATCCGAATAAGACGACTCCTTACGAGTTTTATCAGTACTGGCGTAATATCGGGGATGCTGACGTGCTTAAGTGCCTGCGGATGTTAACCTTTCTGCCCATCGAGCAGATTGATGAGATGGATAAATGGGAGGGCAGCCAGTTAAATGAGGCCAAGGATATACTGGCCTATGAACTGACAAATCTCGTCCATGGCGAGGAGGAAGCAGGAAAGGCGAAGGAAGCTTCCAGAGGGCTTTTCGGCGGAGGCGGCAGTATTGAAAACATGCCGAAGGCGGTGCTTAAGGAAACGGATTTCCAGGAGGGGAAAATCGATCTGATCGGGATGTTAACAGCTTGTGGATTAGTGGCTTCCCGCTCCGAGGGGAGACGGGCCATTGAACAGGGCGGCGTCAGTGTAAATGATGAGAAGGTGACGGATGTCAGGGCATCCTATGAGATGAATTTCTTTGACGGAGACGGTATTATTTTAAAGAGAGGTAAGAAGAACTTTAAGAAACTGGTGTTGGAAGACTGACAGTATCCCGGGCGGGAGCGGGGCATATGTAAAGTATAGTATGGATTTATAATGATATCCTGTAAAATCAGGCAAAAAGGCTGTAAGAGATTTAGGTTTCTTACGGCTTTTTTTATGCGCAGGGTAGAAAATCTCCTCTGTTCGATTGAGCAGGGCAGATCTGTTCGATTGCCTCTCATTTCATATTTGGCCTTATATCAAAAAAGTCCACAAAAAACATAAAAAATAAAAGCAGAATTATGACATGTGTCCTAACGGCTGAAGAAATACTATGATACAATCTATTTAAATTTCAGAGGAATTCAACCGAAAAATACAGCATATTGACAGGGGGTATGTATGAAACAGAAAATAGTGGCTTGTATGGGAGACTGCAATATAGACACATCTGTTCCCATTAAGAAACTTCCCATAAAAGGAGGATGTACCCATACCGATCGCATCTGCCGGGGTTTAGGCGGAACGATGCTCAATGTGGCGACCGCACTCAGTAAACTGGGAATTGATTCTGTTCCGCTCACGTTTCTCGGTGATGACAGAGACGGTGACGAAGTGGTGAAATATCTGTCGGAGAACGGAATTTCGGATAGAGGAATCGTCCGCTGCAAAGACTATATGACAGGAAATACGATTGCATTGGTGGAACCGGACGGAGAAAAGTACTGGATCGGCATACGGGAGAGAGCAGCTGATCTGCATATGAGTCTGGAAGAATCTTTTCGGGATATCTGTAAAGAGGCGGATGCGCTTTTTATCTCCGGAACAGTGATCAATGAAGGGATGGAAAGCCGCATGACGGCATTGGAACTGGCAAAACAGTGCCATAATCAGGGTGTGCTTGTGTTTCTTGATCCGAATCTCAGAGTTTTAGGAAATAAACTGAAACAGGATGCCGTAGAAATCTTTGAGAAAATCCTGCCCTATGTGGATGTACTGATACCAAATGAAGGAGAGGTGAAGATGCTGGGAGAGGATGAGGATTCAAGGAAGGCAGCAGAAAAGGTGCTGCATCAGGGAGCCGGGAAATTATGGGTGAAATGCGGCGGCAGAGGAAGCTTTTATATTTCAGAGACAGAATATGCGTATTTTGCGCCCAAGCAGATTTCTGTCGTAGATACGACAGGAGCCGGAGATTCTTTTACCGCCGCTGTGATCTATTGCAATATGGAACAGAAAACAATAGAGGAAACGGGAAAGTTCGCCAATGAATACGCAGGGTATTCTGTTACAAAATACGGAAGTATCGAGGCCTTTCCCGGGAGAGAGACTATAGAGATCATCAGAAAAAAAGTTTTTCGCGATCATTAAATCCGTGCATGTATCCCCTCATATCATGTCTTTCAGATATTGGGCAGTTGTGCTTAACGGGGCGCAACGACTATGCCGGGGACGGATATCAGGAGATATTAAATTATAATTTATTATTCAAAGGAGGCAATTCATGAAAAAGAAGGTATTAAGTATTATGCTGGCAACGGTGATGGTGTGCAGCCTTGCTGCATGCGGGAACAGTTCCGGGGAGAAGGCGCCGGAGCCTGACAACACGTCGGCTGAAACAGAGCCTGCCGCAGAGGCAGAACAGCCGGAAGCTGACACAGAGGAAGTACCGTCGGAAGAGACAGAGACTTTGGCGGATGTGCGTTTTGCTATTGTGGCAAATAATTCAGTGGGCGACAAGGGGTTCTGTGATTTGAGTAACGAGGGGATCGAAAAGGCGGCAGCAGATTTTGGTGTAGAGTATAAGATCTTCAGCTGTAATAACGATTCCACGATCTATCTGGATACCATAAAAACTGCGGCGGAAAACTATGACGTTGTGTTCCTTGTGACAGGATACTTTTTTGACGACGAGTTGAAAGAAGTGCAGGCAATGTATCCGGATACCAAATACATTTATATTGATGGCGAGACAGAACAGGAAGGGGCTGTTTCTGTGACCTACATGCAGAATGAGGGCGCTTTTCTGGCGGGATATCTGGCGGCGCTGATTTCGGAGACAGGAAAAGTTGGGTTTGTAGGCGGCGCGGACTGGCCGGTGATTCATGACTATGAGGTTGGTTTTAAAGCAGGCGTGGAATATGCGGAAAACAGTGTGGAAGTTGTATCCAGATATACAAATGATCATTTTGATGCGGCACTTGGCAAAACTACGGCAAAAGCCTGCTATGACGATGGCTGCGACGTGATTTTCCAGGCGGCTGGACCGGCAGGTCTGGGTGTATTGGAGGCGGCGGAAGAAAACGGCTTTCTGGCGATAGGCGTGGACACGGATCAGGGATATATGCAGCCGGGACATATCGTTTCTTCCATGTTAAAGCGTGTGGATACTTCGATCTATGACATCATAGAAAAGTGCAAAAACGGTGAGGAATTGGAATCCGCTTATGTATACAATGTGGCCAACGGAGGAATCTCTCTGGCAGATAACGAGTATTATCAGGAACTGGTTTCGGAGGAAAACAGAAATAAGGTAGATGAACTGGTCACCGCGATCACAAACGGGGAAGTGACGATTCCGAGTTATTATGATTGAGAATGTCCGGTAACTGACAGCAGGGAGCGACAAAAACAGGACATGGCATTTGACCGAAAGTAAAAGTAAGGGGCAAAGGGACACAGGGATCTGTCCATTTGCCCCACGGAGGCAGAAATATGGGGAAAGAATACATCCAGTTAAGAGGCATAAAAAAGACCTTTCCAAACGGAGTCTGCGCATTGCGGGGGGCGGATCTGACGGTGTGCGAAGGGGAGATCCATGCGTTAGTGGGAGAGAATGCAGCCGGAAAGAGTACGTTAATGAACATTCTGTACGGTGTTTTAAAGGCGGATGCCGGAGAGATACTGATGAATGGAGAACCTGTCCATATTGCGGATTCAAGCGATGCGATCCGTCTGGGAATCGGCATGGTCCATCAGCATTTTATGCTTGTGCCTTCCTTTACGGTACTGGAGAATATTGTCCTGGGAAGCGAGGACAAGTATAAAAATAAATTTGGCAAAATAGATTTTGAGCGAGCCCGGAAAGATATCCGGGAGATTATGAAACAGATCGATGTGGATCTGGATCTGGACAGCGTAACCGGAAGCGTCACCATCGGACTGCAGAGCAAGATCGAAATTATTAAGGCTTTGTTTCGGGGAGCAAAACTGTTAATACTGGATGAACCGACTACTGTGCTTGCCCCCACGGAAGTGGACTCCTTTTTTGAATTTCTGAGAAAACTGCGGGATAACGGGACGACCATGATCTATATCTCCCACCGTATGCGGGAAATTTTTGATCTGACGGACCGCATTACGATTCTGAGAAAGGGAGAGACGATTTCTGATGTAAAGACCGATGAGGCGACAATGGAGCAGATCAGCAGGGATATGCTGGGCTATGAGGTCACTGCTTTTGAACGGGACGAAAAAAGGATCGACAGAGCGGAAAGTAACTGCAGATTCCGTGTGGAAGGGCTTTGCATGTCCGGCAGACGCATCAATTTGGAGGATATTTCTTTTGAAATTTACGGGGGTGAAGTCCTGGGGATAGCCGGTATAGAAGGAAACGGACAGGTGGAACTGGCGGATGCCCTGATCGGACTGAAAAAAATACGTTCCGGAAAAATATTACTGGACGGCACGGATGTTGCCGGGGAGAGTATCAGCAAAAGGCGCGCCAGAAAGATGGCTTATATACCGGAGGATCGGATGCACAAAGGACTGGCGCAGAATTGTACGATCACGGATAATACAATAACCGGGCATCTGAAAGAGGCGTTTCTGGGGAAAAAGAAAATTACGGTGAACTGGCCCGGGGCGGATTCTTATGCAACTGAGATCGCGAAAGAGTACAAAGTGGAAGGTTTCAGATCCTCAGATCAGCTGATTTCCGGCCTGTCGGGCGGAAATATGCAGAAGGTGATTATCGGCAGAGAACTGTATGACAGGCCTGCCATGACGATTCTTTCCCAGCCGACGGCGGGAATCGATTTTAACGCCCAGAGCATTATTCACGGAAAGATCAACGAGTTAAAGCGTGAGGGCTGTTCTTTTCTGTTGATCAGTGAGGATCTGGATGAGCTTGTGAGAATGTCCGACAGGATCTGTGTGCTCTGCAGGGGCAAACTGGTGAAAGAGTTTTCCGATCCGGAAGCCTTTGATCTGAATGAGATCGGATATTATATGACGGGAGTAAAAAAGGATGAAAATGATGGATAAACTGAAAAAACGAAGCGGAACTGTGGAAGCGGTGATTCTGATTCTCATTTCCTGGAGCATTCTGTTTTTCCTGTGCGGGGAGAATCCGGTTCAGGTCGTAGGGTATATTATGTCCGGCTCCTTCAAGGATATGGGGGCGGTTGCCTCGGTGCTCAATAAAATTTTTCTGTTCTTTTTACTTGCCATAGCCTACGCCATACCGGATCAGGCCGGTCTGGCAAATGTAGGAATTGACGGACAGTTTATTGCCGGCGGATTTTTTGCGGCGCTTTTGCCGCAGTTTGTCAATACGGGAAATCTGATGATCAATGTGGGACTTTCGGTTATTATCGCAATGTTTTTCGGAAGTATCTGGGCGTTCTGGCCGGCACTTTTGAAAGTGAAATACGGGATCAATGAGGTAGTGACCACACTGCTTGGCAATTATATCATCATTGAACTGACAGAGTACATGGTGGCCTATCCGCTGCGGATGAAAGGCTCGAGTATTTCCAGAATGGATTTTGTGCCTGAGAATTTTGAACTGCCGATGTTATTTTCATCAAAGTTTTCCTCTTCCCTGATTTTTGTGGCGATCGTACTTGCGGCGGCTGTATGGTACAACAAACGGACCGTGAAAGGGTTTGAAGCAAGGATGGTTGGCAAAAATCTGCTGTTTGCCAGACAGGCCGGCATCAATACGGATGTCGTCTCCATGAGGGCCATGATGGCCGGGGGCGCCATTGCCGGTCTGGCGGGAGCAATTCAGGCTCTGTATGTAAATCATACGTTTCAGTCGGGATTTACCAATGATTATGGTATGAAAGGGATGCTTGTGGCACTGGTTGCGATGTCAAATCCTGTGGGCTGCTTTGTCATCGCGGTGTTGTTTGGCATTTTGCAGGTGGGCGCGATCAGCATGCAGCTTTCCACAGATATCCCGTCAGAGATAGCGGCGGTGCTTCAGGCGATTATGATATTCTTTGTGGCGGCTAAGGGAGCGCTTGTGATCAAAAGGAGGAGGAGAGAAAAATGAGTGTATTGATCAGTCTTTGGCAGATGACAGTGATCCTGTCGGCGCCGCTTGTATTGTGTGCGCTGGGAGGCATTATCTCCTATCAGGCGGGAGTTGTGAACATCGCAATGGAAGGGATCATGCTGTCGAGCTGCTTTGTCTCTGTTTTGGTCAGCTATTACAGTCACAGCGCACTGCTTGGTCTGCTTGCGGGGATGGTGACAAGCATACTGGTCTCCCTGTTCTTTTCCTTTTTTGCGGTTACGTTGAAGGCGAATAATTTCGTAATAGGGATAGCAATCAATATTTTTGTCAGCGCGGCCACACTTTTTCTGTCAAGGTTTCTGCCGGTTGCCATATTCAATTCGCCGGATATTGCTGCAATACAAAAATTAAATTTAGATTTAAAAATAGATATTATGAATAAGCTCTTTTCCGGTTACAGTGTACTGATTTATCTGGCGGTCATCCTGGTGTTTGTGATGGATTATCTGCTCTATAAAACTCCCTTTGGCATCAGGCTGCGGGCAACGGGCGTTTTCCCGGGGGCAGTGCGGACAGCCGGGAAAAATCCGGAAAAGATCAGATATGTGGCGGGAATCATAACGGGTGTTTTTTGTGGACTTGCAGGGACGCAGCTGTCCCTGTCCAATGTGGTGCTGTTCTCAAGAGATATGACGGCAGGACGTGGGTTCATTGCTTTTTCAGCAATTCTGATCGCCGGCGGGAAACCGAAGAGAGCGTTTTTCATCTCGGTGCTGTTCGGTTTTTGCGATGCGCTTGCCACACAGCTTAAATCCACAGGCATTCCCACGAATTTCCTGTCCATCATTCCCTATGCCGTGGCGCTCCTGACACTGATCTTTGTGAATATCAGGGAGCGGAAGATGGCAGAGGAAAGTGTATAAGAGGAGGAAAGTTTAGATGGAGTATGTTGTAACCGGCCTTACCATGTTGGATAAAATAGCGGTCAACGGACAGAATGTTTCGGAACCTCATCTGGGAGGAGTGCCTCTGTACGGATACTGCGGGATCAGGCCCTATACGAAGAATGTGCTGTTTTTGTCCAGAGTGGGGCGGGATTTTAAAAAGGTCTTTGAGCCCTGGTTTTCGGACAATGAAGTTTCGGAGGAGGGGGTGATCTATGTATCGGATGAGACGCCCTATAATGTGATTGATTATGATGAAAACGGGAATGTACTTTCCTGGGAGTTTGTGACAGGGCACTGGGAGGACAGCGATTTCTGGCGGCCCCATGGGGAAGACTTTGAGCAGGTGGTCGGGGCGGATACAAAGTGCCTATATCTGAGTGAGACGCCGGTGATGAATGACATGTGGCAAAAAATCTTTGAACTGAAAAGAACCTTCGGATTCAAAGTGATGTGGGAGCCCAACGGGATACACAGCAATAAAAAATTCCATCGGGAAATACTTGCGCTGTGCGATCAGATCGAGATGGCATCTTTTAATGTGTCGGAGGCAAAGGATATTTTTTCCATAGACGATGAGAGAGCGCTACTTAACTTTCTGAAAAATCTGCCCTGCGAACTGGTGATTCTGCGGGTTGGAAAAAGGGGGATGTATACCATTTCAGACGGAAAGATCTGTTATATCCCATCGGCGCCTCTTCCGGAAGGATGCGTCGTGGTGGATGTCACAGGCTGCGGAAACTGTTCCACGGCAGCCGCGGCCTACGCCTGGTGCGAGGGAAAGGATTTGGCAATGACAGGCGTCATGGCCAATGTGGCTTCCGGCTATAATTTAAGGCAAAACGGTCCGGTTCCTCTGTTTGATGACGCGGTATGCGAAGAGATCAGAAAAGAGGCGGACGTTTTATATAAACTACATAGTTATCAATTTATTTCATGATGAAGGAGGAAAATGACAATGAAATTTGACAGTAATTTACACAAGGAAATCTGGAGCCTGGGAGATATGACGCAGACGTTGTGCGGCAATCTGCCGGAGAAGGCGGCGGGCGTCTTTCGCAAAGAGGAGCTTGCCCGGTTTGAGCGGATCGTGATCAGCGGCTGCGGCGACAGCATCTGCGCCGCCTATGCGGTAAAAGAGTGTTTCGAGAAGCTGTTGAAGATGGATATTGACACGCCGGTCTGCATCGATCTGGCGAGACATTATGATGTGCGCCGGTTCGGTGAGAAGGGTACTACTCTTGCGATCCTCGTCAGCTTTTCCGGCAAGGTGTCGCGGGTTGTGGAGGCGGCCGAGAGGGCAAAGAGAAACGGAGCCGTCACCATGGCGGTAACCCATGACAGCGAATCTCCGGTAGCAAAAGCCTGTGACAGGATCCTGCATGTGGTGCCGGAGGAGTTCGATCTGCACAGAACACCGGGATGCCGCACCTATGTGGCTTCCATGCTGGGACTGTATCACTTTGCCATTCAGATGGCGGAGATGCTTGGGAAAATTAAAACAGAGGAAGCTGACCGGTACAGAGCGGAGATCCTCGCCTATTCCGAAGCGTCTGTGAACTCTCGGGAAGAGCTGGAGGAGAAACTTTACAATCTGGCGGTGCGTTTTAGGGATGTGCCCTATTTTGAGTTCTTAAGTTCCGGGCCGGAGTTTGCTTCCGCATGGTTTGGACAGGCTAAAATGTATGAGGCCACCGGGGACTTTTCCAGATATGAGAACTTTGAGGACTGGACTCATGTGGATTATATTTTAAGGAAGATGGACAGCGGCATGTTCCTGTTTGTGGATAAAAGGAATCCTTCTCTGAGCAGAGCAATCGAGGTTTCCCAGGTGCTCACAAGGCAGGATTACAGATACCGGATCTTTACAAACGCTGAGCCGGAGTTATTTGCGGATCCGTTAAAGGTTATTCAGATTCCGACGGCGCCGCAGTTCTGGATGCAGCCTCTGTTTGAGACAGTGCCGGCCTGCCTGTTTGCGGGGGCGTTAGCGGATGTAAAGGGAACAACGGAATTCTGTGCGGATATGATCGACTCCCTGTTCCCCTTTGGAGGTTCTATTTTGCGATACAGCAAGATCGAAGAGCATTGAGCGTAAGGAGGGAAGGATGCCTGGTTTAATCAAAATAAACGAAGGATATGACAATATTTTTACGAGAAGGAAAAGGGGGCATAAGCTGGTGATCGGCTGCATCCATCTTCTGCCCATGCCCAATACGCCCTACTATAAAAGCGGCGATCTGGAGAGGAGCGTTGAAAAAGCGGTGTGGGACGCCCGCACTCTGAAGGAGAACGGCGCCGACGGCTGTATCATACAGAATGTGGACGGTATTTTTGTTCCTACCGACGATACCGATTATGTGAACGTGGCATGCATGGCATCGGTGGGTACCCATGTGAGAACGGAGGTCGGAAAAGACTTTCTCGTGGGTGTCCAGATCATGTGGAACAGCATTACCCCTTCCCTTGCGGCAGCAAAGGCCTGCGGGGCAGATTTTACCAGATGCGCGGCACTGACCGGGGTTTCCCGGTCTCCCTTCGGGGCCATTGAGGGAAATCCTATGAAGGTCATGAACTACCGCAGATATATCGATGCGGAACATGTGGCCATGATCGCGGAAATTTCGGGGTATCATTTTCTGAATGAACAGGAGTATAACAGGGAGATTGTGGTGTCTCATGCCAAAGATGCGCTGACGGCAGGCGGAAATGCCATAGAACTGTTTGCAAAAGACGAGGAGATCAACGAAAAAATGGTGCGGGATGTCAAGGAGGCTTTCGATGTCCCCGTGATCCTGGGGGGCGGCACCAATATAGAGAATGCGGCCAGACGTCTGAAATATGCGGACGGAGCCATTGTGGGGACCTGCTTTGAAAAAGGGGTTTGGGGCGGCCCGGTTCAGGCGGATGCGGTGAAGGCTTATGTGGAAAATGTGAGAAAAGTTTAGCAGGGAAGGAGAGGATTATGCGGATCGATAAAATAATACCCGAGAAGACTGCCGTTCTGGTGATCGATATGCAGAATGATTTTGTCGGGCCGGGGGCGCCTATCTATATTGATATGGGGCATCAGATGGCGCCGGCTCTGAAAGAATTTTTAGATCGATGCAGACAGGAAAAGATACAGATCATCTATACGAAGGATGTTATCAGGGCGGACCGGAAGGATATGGCAAAGGCCGGGGAGTTCTGCGAGGCGATTAAGGAGGGCAGAGCCTTGGTGGATGGGACGTCTGGGGCTGAGATCTATGAGGCAGTGGCTCCGAGACAGGGAGACATTGTCATCAAAAAGAACAGGTACAGCGCATTCTGCGGCACGACGTTAGATTCCATTCTCCGAACCCTGGGCGTTAATACGGTGGTGATTACGGGAGTGTGTACGGAGTGCTGCTGTTTTTCCACGGCCAGGGATGCGGGCCAGAACTGCTATGATGTGGTGTTCCTTTCTGATCTGACTGGTAATAATGGGTATGAGGATATCGGGTACGGCGAAATCGATGCGGCGTCATTACACAGGGCAATGTTGATTATGATCGGGCACACTACGGCCCATGTGATGAATTCGGAGGAATTTTTCGGGAAAGTAGAGAAGGAGGATCTATGATTACGCAGATTTATTCGATGAAGAGCGTTGAGGAGGCGTTGGCTGTGATCGAGGCAGGGGCGGATTATATCGGCATGGCGCCGCCCCAGCGCCTGAAAGGCGGCGTGAAAGCGCCGGGGGAAATATCGGAGGAGATGTGTCTTGCTATTCTGGAAGCGGCAAAAGGCCTGGCGAAGTGTGTTCTGATCGCTTCCAATGATGATGAAGACTATTACTGCGAGATCGTGAGAAAATACCGGCCTGATTTTATCCAGATCACCGGAAACCATGTTACAATAAACGGGAGACTGCGAGACCGCATCAAGGAGACCAGTCCTGACATATCGATCATACAGGCTGTCTGCATGGACGGTGAAGAAGCCATCACACGGGCACAGAAGTTTGCTGAATATGCGGACCTGCTGATTCTGGATTCCATAGCATCGGAAGGCAAATTTATCGGCGCGGCAGGGATCACGCATAATTGGGACTGGGATCGTGAGATAATAGAACAGGTGAAGATACCGGTGATCATGGCAGGCGGATTAGGGGCGGATAATGTGGCGGAGGCCATCGAAAGGGTACATCCCTTCGGTGTGGATTCCCTTACGCGCACAAATTCGTCTTCACCGGAGAAGAAAGGACAGAAGGATATCGCTCTTGTCAGGGAATTCTGCAGGATCGCGCACAGTTATTGAGCAGATTCCGCCGTCATGGAAAGAACTGATAGTGGAGAATCCTGCAAAGCAGGATTCTTTTTCAGCAATGGAGGAGTATGGAGATCATAAAATTTTGCGACAAGGATATTATCGCGTCTTATTATAAGATAGACCTGGAAAAATACGGCAGCTGGCTGCCCTATGATCCGGACTTCTGTATTTTCAGTCCGGAGGAGACGATATTGGAGCCGGGATATATTGTGGAATATCTGTATATTGTTCTCTCCGGGGATGCCTATGTCTGTGCTCCTGGCGATGACGGAAACGAACTGCTGCATATATTCTGCAGGGAGGGAGATATTTTTGGAAACGCGGAGTTTTTTATGGAAGATCACTGCTTTTCCCTGGTGAAAAGTCTGAACGAGTGCGTCTGCATGAGGATCCACACAAAAGCCTGCCGAAAGCAGATACTTGCTGACTGCAGGCTGCTTTCCATTTTGGGATACAGCCTGGCGCATATGCTTTCTTCTACTGCCCGCAATAATGCGTGCAATAAATTTATGCCCCTTGACAACAGGCTTGCTTCGAGAATCCTGAATGTTGAGAAAGGAGGGATTTATGATAAGAACTTGTCTTATGAAGCGGAATATCTGGGGGTGAGCTACAGGCATCTGCTGCGGTGTCTCAAGTATTTTGTGGATGAAAATATCATTTCCAGACAGTCCAAGGGAATCTACCGGATCGAAAACAGGGAGGCGTTGGTCACTTTGAAAAAGAATGTGGAGAGCGGTATCTGGTGAGGACTTGACAAGTTTTCTGCTTTTTATTATGCTTGATTTAATAAAAAGGTATTGATATGGCAGGAGAACCTGTTCATATACGGTAACTATACGGAGGGCAGAGGATGGACAGGATCGCGCTTTTGATTCCATGTTATAATGAGGCAAAAACCATTGGTAAGGTCGTGGCGGATGCCAGAAAATATATTCCGGAAGCGGTGGTCTATGTATATGATAATAATTCTACCGACGATACGGCAAAGATCGCAGAACAGGCCGGCGCTGTGGTGCGCCACGAGTATCAGCAGGGCAAGGGCAATGTGATCAGGCGGATGTTCCGGGAGATCGATGCGGAATGTTATATTATGACCGACGGGGATGACACTTATCCTCTGGAATACGCCACAGAAATGGCGGATAAAGTATTAAAAAGACAGAGCGATATGGTGGTGGGGGACAGGCTTTCCTCCACTTACTTTACGGAAAATAAAAGACCTTTCCACAATATGGGAAATTCTCTAGTACGCATGTCCATCAATCAGATCTTCGACTGCGATATCAAGGATATTATGACCGGTTACCGGGCCTTCAGCTTTAATTTTGCAAAGACCTTTCCGATCCTGTCCAAAGGATTTGAGATCGAGACGGAGATGACGATTCATGCGGTCAACAATAATATGGCGATCGACAATGTGATCGTAGAGTACAGAGACAGGCCGGCAGGGAGCGTCTCCAAGTTAAATACCTACTCCGACGGTATGAAAGTGATCGGCACGATCATCAGGCTGTTTCGCAATTACCAGCCCCTGAAGTTTTATACGCTCATCAGCGCAGTGCTGACGGTATTGTCTGTGGGCTTTCTGATTCCCGTGCTGGTGACTTATTTTCAGACAGGGCTGGTGGAAAGATTTCCCACCTTGTTTGTCTGTTGTTTTGTACTGTTAGCGGCGCTGCAGTCTCTGTTTGCAGGCCTGATTTTAACCAATAATGCGATTAAAAACAGGCGGGATTTTGAGTTTCGGCTGAATCTGGTAGAGATGATGAAAAAGAGTACAGAAAAAGAATCGGAAGAAAAGCAGAAGAAACTGTGACAGCTGTGCAGCGCAGACACAGGTGAGATGGCTGAAGAAATATGCGGATCATTGCAAAACAGTAAAACAGGGGGCTTGGAAAATTTGGCGAATGCAAATTTCACAAAAAAAGAACTGGCGGAGAGTCTGAAAAGGCTGGCTTCCAGACGGCTTTTTGAGCAGGTGACGGTGGGAGATATCGTGAAGGAATGCGGGGTGAACAGGCAGACCTTTTACTATCATTTCAGCGATAAATACGAACTGCTTGACTGGATTTATTATAATGAGACATTTGTGCCGCTGACCGCCGATATCACTTTCGGAAACTGGGATGAAAAGCTTTACGCGCTGTTGCGGATCATGCGGGAGAATAAATCCTTTTATATGAATACGATCAAATGCTCCGACAATTTTTTTGAGGAGTATCTGTTAAAGATGCTGACGACGTTATTTGAGACGGCGGTGGAGGATCTGGACGGGAAAGGGCAGCTGACATCGGAGAAGAAGCGGTTAGCGTCCAAGATATTTGCTTACGGACTGACCGGCGTGGTGGTTGAGTGGGCCATGGGCGGCATGAAAGCGGACGAAAAACTGCTGGCTGAAAATATGAAGGAGCTGGTGGATAATATTGAGCGGCTGTCTTATTATATTTATCAGTATAAAAATGAGATGGCTACGGAAACAGAGATTCTATCCACTCTGCCAATTCGGCCGGAGATTCTTCCGAAAAAAGACGAATAAATGTTTCCCGGTTCTCCTCGTTAAAAGATACCGGGGAATCCAGATGAAACATCAGTTTATAATTTTTTAAAATATGGTCTGCTGCCTTTTGGGTGAGCGGACTTTTTTTGCGTCTTTTTAAGTGCTGTAGCTGCATTTCAAAAAAAGAAGTTTTCATATCCTGTGTCAGACTCATTGCGATACCTGTGCCTTTTGTGCAGCCTGCAGATTATAATCTGTGCCTTTTTCGGGACATATGATCTGCAGGTGAAATATTTGTTCACATTAACCATACTACAAAATCCCCTGATAAAAAACAGACAGAAAGTGCGTTTTGTCAGAAAACAGAACAGACAGGAATTTTTGTCTAAAGACACCCGGAAAGAAATGGCATATCTTGTTAACTGACAGGAGACATTCCGCAGAAAGAAAATGCGCCGGACAGATTTTGCAGAAAGAGTTCGGCTTGCGGATGTGGGATAACAGGTTGTGGAAAGGTTGTGATGACAAACGTATGAAGCTGACAGAAGCGGAAATGAGAGCCGCGAAAGAAGAGGCGGCAAAAAAGGTAAAAGAGAAGTTTGAGAGCAGGGAAAAGCGCCTGGAAGATCTGCGGAAGGGAAAAACCTCTCTGCCAGAGTGGATCGTCAGACACAGAAACAAAATTATGACTGTTTTTATTGTGCTGGCGGTGGTCTGTGTTTTGTGTATTCCTTTTATTGAGGTCAACTATGACCTGACGGCGTATCTGCCGGACAGTATGACTTCCAAAAAAGCGATCGATGTGATGGAGGCGGAGTTTGGTTATCCGGGAACGGCCCGGGTTATGATCGAGAATGTCACGCCCTATGAGGCGGAGCTCTATAAAGAAATGATCGAAAATGTGGACGGCGTAGATATGGTGTCCTGGATCAGCTCGGATGTCTATATGTCCGGAGAGTTTATCGATATCGCGGGGCAGAAGGATTATTATAAAGACAACTGTGCCGTGATGGATGTGACGTTCACAGAGGGAGATACGGCGGCGCTGACAGATCAGGCGCTTGAAGAGATAAACGGGATTCTCGGAGAGAAGGGCCACTACGGCGGCGCGGCGGTGGAAAACAAGTCGTTGAAAGAGACCTTGAATGTACAGATTGCGCTGATTACGGTGATCGCAATCTGCCTGATCTTTGTGATCCTGTGCCTGACGACGGATTCCTGGGCGGAGCCGCTTCTGTTTCTGATCGTTATGGGGGTGGCCATTGTGATCAATATGGGCACCAATATTTTCAGGGGAACGATCTCCTTTATCAGCAATTCGGTGGCGGCGGTGCTGCAGTTAGCTATCTCCATCGACTACTCGATCTTTCTGTTACATACCTTTATGCGGGAAAAAGAGACGGAAACAGACAGGGAAAAGGCGATGGCAAATGCCATAAAGGATGCGGCCGTATCGGTGCTCTCCAGTGGGATGACGACATTTGTGGGGTTTATGGCACTGTTTTTCATGCAGTTTCTGATCGGGCAGGATCTGGGGTTTGTGCTGGGGAAGAGCATTCTCTGCAGTATTGTGACAGTCCTTCTGTTTATGCCGGCTTTGATCCTGCGCTTTGAACCGTTGATCGAGAGAACGCAGCATAAGATGTTGATGCCTTCTTTTAAAAAAGCGGCCGGGGTAGTGTTCAGACTGCGGTATGCTGTGGTGATCTTTATTGCGATCGTGTTTCTCCCTGCCTACCTGATGCAGAATTCCAATGTCAATACTTACGGGAACAGCGCCCTGGGGGCAAGCGTAGGTACGGTGGTTTACGATGATGAACAGCTGATCGAATCAAAGTTCGGGAGGAGCAATCTCTATCTTGTCATGGTGCCAAACGGTTCTCCGGTTACGGAGCGGGAACTGGCGGGAGAACTGAAAAACTTAAGCTATGTGCGGAGCGTGACCGCGCTGTCGGATATGCTGCCGGAAGGTGTGCCGGAAGAGATCCTGCCGGAAAGTATGACGGGGCTTTTGCGAAAAGAGAATTATACGAGGATGCTGGTATTTACCAAAACAAAATCGGAGAGTGATCTGGCTTTTGAGACGTCGGATGAGATACAGGCCATTGTGAAAAATTACTATCCGGAAGATTCCTATGTGGCGGGCAACACCCCTTCCACCCAGGATCTCAAAGTGGTCTGTGACGCGGACTACGCGATGGTCAACGCCTTTTCTCTGGTCGGTGTGGCGGTGGTTGTGATCCTTGCCTTCCAGTCGCTGCTGCTGGCGGTGATCGCGATCATACCGATCAGCGCGGCTATCTGTATCAACCTGGCGGTCCCTTATCTGCAGGGCAGGGTGTTTATGTTTGCGGCGATGGTGGTGGTAAGCTGTATTCAGTTGGGTGCCACGGTGGATTATTCGATCCTTCTGATCAACAACTATCTGGACAGAAGAGACAGGATGCAGCCGAAAAAAGCGGCTCTGGGCGCACTGCAGGCCAGCATGCTGTCCATCCTGACATCCGGTACGATTCTGATCGTTGCAGGCTATGCGATCTATTTTGTGGTTTCGGTGGAGGCGATCAGGGATATCGGTCATATGCTGGGACGGGGAGCGATCCTCAGTATGACACTTGTGCTGCTTGCCGTGCCGGGACTGATGACAATGCTTGACAAACCGATCATGAAAGAACGGGAGCTGCGCAACACAGTGAAGGGAAAACTGGAGGAGAAAAAGAGAAGGAAAAAAGAGGAAAGGCAGGAGGATGAAGGCCGAAATGCGAGACGTCAGGAGAAGAGGGCGAAAGAGGATTCTCTGATCGTAAAGCGGCTTGAAAAGATAGAGTACAGAATTTTGCTGAAAAATCTGAGAGAACAGAAGAAGAAGGAAAAACTGGCAGGCCTGCAGGAAGCAAAGATAAGGCGGGATGAGGAACTGCGGCATACAGGGGAGACGGAGGAAGAAAAGCGGCAGGCCCGGAAGGCGGGGAAAAGACAGGGAGAGAAGAAGGAAGCGGCCTATATGGCGGGCAGCAAACAGGAGGAAGACGGTCATGAGGAAAAATAAGAAATATAGAAGATATAAGGCAACAGCGGCAATTTCCGCTACGGTGATGGCGGTGGGAACGTTCTGCACACCGTTGCAGGCGGCGCCGCCCAGCGTGGAAGTGGATGAATCTCTGTATGTCAATATGGATTATTATGGGGGGATCGATGATATCAGCGTGGTAAAGGGATGCTTTTTAAACGGCAATACGATCATTGAGGATTACGGCGATTACGACGAGATCATCAATATGAGCGACCGCACCAGTCCGACAGTGGAAAACGGAAAGGTGACATGGAATCTGGAGGGCACTCCAAACCAGTATTTCTATTACGAATGCAGATCCGAAGACCTGAAAACAAAGGTGCCCTGGGACATCGATATCTCTTACAGGTTAAACGGCGTGGAGGCAAGAGGCGAGGATCTGGGCGGCGCAGAGGGACTTGTCAGCACACGGATCCATGTGATGCCGAAGGAGGATATCGACGATTATTATAAAAATAATATGATCCTGATATGCGGGACGCTGGTGGATATGAAGGACACACTGAGTATCGAGGCGCCGGGGGCACAGCTGCAGACGCTGGGAACGGAAAAAGCCGCGATTTTCCTGGCGCTGCCCGGCGAGGAGAGCGAGTTTCGCATCGATGTGGGGACCAACAGTTATGAGAGTATGGGGGTATTCTTTATGGCGGTTCCTGTGACACTCAGTTCTCTGGAGGTTGTCAATGATGTGCGGGACGTGCGGGAGACGGTGGAGGATTCCGCGGATGCCATGGACGCGGCCATGGATGTGGTGTTTGATAATCTTGAGGGTATGAAAGGGGATCTGGAAAGTCTGGAAGCAGGGTTAAATAAGGCCGAAAAGGCGCACCAGATCTATGATAAGAACCGGGAATCCATGGAGGCGGACGCCGATGCGGCCATCGCTTCCCTGGAAACCATGGTGACTTATTTGAAGGTCATCAATACCCAGACCGAGGCGGATCAGGCCAATCTGGATGAGTCGATCGACAGGCTGACAGGAATGATGCGCACGGTCGAAGGGTTAGGGAGTTTCGGTTCCGATATGTCGACCAGCCTGGATCAGTTAAACGGCAGTCTTGGGCAGTTAAACGAGATCGCGGACGGAACGATCAGTCAGGAGAAGGTGGAACAGCTTGGACAGATCACGGGGACCGCAGGGCAGCAGACTGTGAATGTGGGCGGCGGCAGTGTGACGGTGGATGTGACAGTAGGTGCGGTGGCGACGCAGGCCGTGGCGGAAAAAGTGAGTGCGGCCACGGGAGTTCCCAAAGAGGCGGTGACAGCGATCGTAGGAGGGCAGTCTGTACCGGGTATCCCGCCGGAAGCGGCGGCACAGATACAGGCGGCGATGCAGGCGGGCATTCCGGAAGCCGTACAGAGTATGGGATATGATCCGGCAAAGGATATGGATGTAAAGATCGCCGATCCTTCCGGTGCGGATGTGGGGTTAAAATCTTTTCTGAGCAGTTATATTGCTACGTTGGAAGGGATGAACGCGGAGGCGGGAGATACTGGGAAAGCGCTGGTATCGAACAGCCAGGAACTGCTCTCCAAGGCCAACGGTACGATGGATACCTTAAACTCCATGGCGGGAAGCATGAGTTCCATGGCGGACTGGACAGACGGGCAGGTGCGGGAGGATCTGCAGACGCTGATCACGCAGCTGACGGATCTGGTGGACGCCACGGAAATGACGCTCACTGCAACCCAGGCGGCGTTGTCGAGCATACGCAATACCATGGAGCTGACGGAAGATACCCTGTCTTCTTCTATGACGCTGACATTAAATGGGTTGACCGGTATGGTACAAAGCGGGATCGGGATCGCGGACAGTGTGGATGTGATGCGGGATGCCAGAGATACGATAAAGGATAGTGTGGACAGTGAATTGGAGGAAATAGAGGAGGAACACAATTTCCTGAATATGGATGTGACGGCGGCTTTTCCGTCGTTTACTTCCGATAAAAATGCGGAGCCTGCAAGTATTCAGATTGTTTTGCGGACGGCGGAGATTTCGACGGATGACGGGGAGGACAATGCGGCGGATATTGAGGTGGCCAGGGAAGATATCGGGATGTGGGGGAGATTTAAAATGGTGTTTGTCAATCTTTGGGAGAAGATTGCGGGGATTTTTCGGTGAAGGCAGGAACAGTTTTTGGCGGGCGGACGCCCCGGCAGGAGACAGGATCTCAAATCCGGCTGGCAGAAAAATTGGCAGAAAAGAGGAGAATCAGGATGAAAAATAATGAAAACAGGATCGGAAAGAGAATGAGATTTGGGAGAAAGATTGCGGCGACGGTTATGGCGGCAGTGGTGTTTATGGGTGGAATGATGTTGGCTGGGGGTACAGTGCGGGCAGAGGAGGCGGTTCCTTTTGTGGATATTTCCACGGATCTGATTTCACTGAGTCCGCAGGCGGCTGAGATTCAGATGAATGTGGCGGCAAGGAATTTGCCGGAAGGGACAGAGTTTGGGGTTTCGGTGGCGGATGGCAGTGTCTGCAGTGTGGAATGGGTAGAGAAGGGGACGCGGGGATATACAAGGCTTTTGTTTAAGAGAGGGGAAGTGCTGGGGGAGACGGTTGTCACGGTTTTTGTGGCAAAACATCCGGAGATCGCGAGGGAGATTCGTGTGACAAATAAGGATGTGGCCGATAGCTATGTGTACGAAGGGGATGGAAGTATGAATATCTCGGGATTGAATATGGCGCCGGTTCCCTATGAGGTGCATACGGTGAGTACGGATGCAGAGGGTTATTTCGGACTGGTCTGGAAAAATGCGGCGGGGGAGATGGAAGTGCTGGAAAACCGCGCGGGGGCTTTTGAGAGCAGCAGTACTGTTGCGAGAGGGACGGAAGGATCCTCTCTTGAGATTCGCGCTGCCGGGCACTGGAAGATCACGATGACGCCGGTTCTGACGGAAACGACACCTACACAGGCTGGTACGGGGAATATGGTGTCGGGACGTTTTAGAGGAGATGATAAGACGCACAGTGTCTATTGTGCAAACTGGGCGGATAAAGGGAATTTTATTGTGTGGCTCTATGATATCAATGATCATACAAAAAAACTGCTGGCGAATGGAGTGGGTACTTATGGGAAGAATAATGGGAATATTTACCTGGATGCTTCTCATAGTTATTATATATCGGTGGAGTCGAGAGGGGACTGGCTGGTGGAGTTTTCAGATTGATAGTTTCGGTGAGAGGGAGAAGTGAAAAGGGATTGTTCCCATCAGGGGGTGGATTCGGACGGTCCCGGGATATTGTTTTGGGGAGGAGAAGCCTGGTGCGGCGTTCCTCCCCCTTTCGGTAATGGTCATTCAGAGACCAATCTTGTAGTTTAATTGATTACCACAGGCGACAAATATACGCTATGTGGGAAGATTTGCATGATGGTGTGAAATTGTTCGGCTACCCGATCTGGGGCTGTATTGATAATATTTTACAGAAATCAGTCAAAAATAAAGATCTCCTCAATAGGTGCTTCCACAATTCTGGAAATATCGATGGCCAGCTTCAGGGACGGGTTGTACTGCGCCTTTTCCAGCCGCATGATCGTCTCCCGCCGCACCCCCACTTTTTCGGCTAACTGTTCCTGCGTCAGGTCCTTTAGGAGCCGGTATTTTTTCAGTCTGCATTTAAATTCCGCCATAGTCTTATTCCCTGCTTTCCTCTGTCAGATCGTCATGGTCATAACGGTATAACAGGTACTCGGAGAGAAAGAGTCCGCAGGCAAGAGCCAGGGAGAGCACGATGATGACGGCGATCAGGGTATATTCCAGGCTGCCGAAAAGCTTTCCGCGGCAGAGGAGGATCAGGGCGAGGAAAGTAATCACAAAGGTGGTTTTGTAGGCGGTCAACTGGGCGCGGACAGTATTTTCACGGAATCGTTCATCCATGAATGTTCCCGACATTTTTCCCTCGTAAAAAAATCCGAAGAATCCGAAGAACAGGAAAAACATAAAGGGAAATACGGTGCCGTCAATGGGATATGTCAGAAAACCGGCAAAGCCCAGAAAGCCAAACAGGCCGAGAAAGCTGAGTTTTGGGCTGATGTTGCGCGTGGTGTTCGTCTTCAGCATGTTTTTCTGTCTTTTCCCGGCACAGACCATGATACCGATGACCAGGGCGAAGATATAGATACAGAAAAGCGAAACCGAGAGTATCATCGGCAGATCCTTTATCTGAAAGGTATAGCTTCCAGCATCCATCGGAACGACAAGTCTTGAATCATTGTAAGTGACGGCATACCAGGACGAGAGAACCACTGATAAAACGCAGAAGATGCCGCAGCCGATCCAGATTTTTAAAGTATTCTTTTTCATATTGTGCCTCCAATAAAGTGATATATTTGTAACTTGACAGGACAAATATATCACTTTAAAGAATGGATGTCAACAGGAAAATGAGATGTATTTATCACATTTTGTTTTCCTGTGTGTATTCATCCCTTTGCCTTCCGTGTGAAACAAACCCCGGCGATTGCGCCGATCAGGGCAACCGGCGCGATTCTGACGAACAGCCACTCGAATACGTGAAACGCCACTCCGGTTACTGCGGTTTCGGGATGGCTGTAATCCCAATCCAGGTAAGGACTGTTTAATATGATCAGGATTGAGAAAACAGCCGCTATGATCGTACACAATGAAATGAAAAGCCAATGGATCACCCTTTGCCTTGTCGCTTTTCTGCGCGCAAGCTGCAGGTTTATGACTTCAAGTTTCTCGGAAATTGCTCTTAAATCATCAGCCTTCTCCTCGACAACAGTTTCTCCGAGCAGTGTGCTTACTGGTGTTTCAAATGCTTCTGACAGGGAAATCAGCATATCGGCATCCGGGACCGACAGACCTTGTTCCCATTTGGAGATCGTCTGCCTCACCACATTCAATTTGACTGCAAGTTCCTCCTGCGAAAGTCCTTTGGATTTTCTGATTGCTTTAATGTTTTCGTTTAACATCACGAATAACCTCCTTTCGCTTTCATGATACAAAAGATAAGGCCGTTGCGGCAAGCAACGCGGAGTAACATTGCAGCGGAAGTCGCCAAATATCCAAGCCAACCTTTGGTTGGCTTTGAGCACGGCTGCCTTGGCTAATGCCAGGCAAGCCTGGCATTTTGCCCGCGGGAATAAGTTCTGAGTTCACGTTTTCTGCATATTCCCGACAGACCGAAATGATATAGATGATAAGTCGAGTTTCATGTAAATGGATGTCTCCATGGGACTGTTGTTATAACTCGATATTTCATAAAATCCAAAGGCCTTATACAGACGAACAGCACTCTTCAAAAACGGAAGCGTATCTAATAACATATGGGAATATCCGGTTTCTTTTGCATCTTTGAGAATTTGCCAAACCAGTTGGCTGCCTATATTTTTTCCTCGGAAAGCAGGCCTGACATATAGTCTCTTCATTTCACAATTCCTCTCATCTATCTTTCTTAAACCAATACATCCAGCCAATTTTCCATCATAAAATGCAATATACAACCTGCCGCCGGGTAACCCATATTTTATGTCCAGATGTTCTAATTCTTCATCATAATTTTGAATAGCAAGATACTCCTGAAAGGAAGGATCTCCTGCAATCAGCATTTCCGTATATTCAGAAAACAGAATACCGATTTCTTTTGGAAAATCATATGCAGGTATAATTTTAAGTTCCATGAATACTGATAAGTCATGATCTTCCTGCAACATTTTGATAAAATCCATTTAACAGTACCTCCAATGCAAATCAATACTCATCTGCGGCAATATCGCATAAAAATCTTCTCATTAAACCCTTTTTGCTTACCGTGTTTTTCCGGAATACGTTTAAATTCCTCAAATCCGATACTCGTATAGCATTGAATAGCGCTATCATTTACATCAGTGACATCAAGCACAAAATCCTGATAATTTGTAAGCAGCATACTTTCTCGAAGCATAGCTGTAGCAATCCCTTGTCTACGGTATTTTTTTCGTACTGCCACAAATTCTATGTATCCGGTTGTAACAGGATATTCAAGCTGCTTTTCAAATTCCTCTTTCAAAACGAAAGTACCAATCGTTCCTTTAAAAAAACCAAAATATTTTTTCAAAGATACTTTTTCTGCTCTTGCAGCCCTGCCGTTACAATCGGAAATTGCCAGCACTCCCGCAATATTACCCTTCACATCCGCCACATAAAATCTTTCCAGATCCAATCCCGCCGCGATAGCATCTGCCACTTTCTGAGTATCTTTGCATAATACTGAAAAGTCCTTTTCAAATCCTTCTGCAATACATAAAGCCACCTTATTACGGTCTGGCTCTTTTGCCTTCCTTATTTGCACCATTTTCATATATCCCCTATAAATGTTTTAAATGATCCCTCAAATCTCAATTTATTTTATCTGTCAAACCCGCAAACGCTGCGCTTTTGCCTGTATTACAGGGCACTTTGCCCATCCCCCTCTCTCCGTCGGGTACCCCCTGATTTATCCCCCCCGATTATACCATAGCCAATTTGCAGCTTCAATCTGTAGTTCAGGAAATTGCCGAATCCCCAGCCCAAATACTTTCCTCTTCTGAAAAGAAAAAGTAGTATTTTTCCCCCACATATGCAACAATAAAGACAAAACAGCACACATATAAGACGAAAACCTCTTCCATAAACAATCTGGAGGCGGATGCAAAAGAGGTGGGACATGAATACAAAACTGCAGTTAGTGAGACGGGCAAAGAAAGGCGATGCCGAAGCCTTTGCCGATTTGTACAGAGAGATCTATCAGAATTTATACCGGTTTGCACTGTATATGCTGGGGAATCCTGCAGACGCGGAGGATGTGGTCAGCGATGCCGTGACGGATGCTTGGATGACCATCGGAAAGCTTCGAAGTGAGGAAGCTTTTGAGGGCTGGGTGTTCAGGATACTGTCCAATAAGTGTAAGCGGAAACGGAAGGAATATGTGAACAGGCCGGTTGAGTGGAAGGAAGAGATCGGAGACGCCTCCGGGGCGGATGATCTGATAGAAAACTATCATCTGCGCAGGATTTTCGGAGAACTGGAGGAAGACGACAGGATGATCATCGGCATGCATGTGTTCGGGGGCTATACCAGCAGGGAGATTTCCGAGATCACGGGGATCAATGCCAATACGGTGAGGTCAAGGGAGAGCCGCGCCCTGAAAAAGATGGCGGAGAAATTGGAAGGGCAGGAGGTGGCCATATGATAGAGAAAGAGAAGAGAAGCCGCGCTTTAAACAGGGAAGCGGACAATATGCAGGATATGTCCCTGCCGGAAGACTTCGATGGTCAGGCTATATATGAGAGGATAAGACAGTCGGCGGAGCAGGTAGAGATACCGGAGAGCCTTTCGCCTGAAAATATACTGGAGAAGTGTAAAAAGCTGCCGCAACAGAAGGTGGCGGAGGAAAAAGAGGGAAAAAAGTTCCGGTTCAGGAATCCGAAACTGATCGGCGGGTTGTCTGCTGCGGCTGTTTTTCTTATCTGCTGTATTTCTCTGCGGGGGATGATGATGGGCGGTAAGAGCGCCATGGAGGAAAATGCGGCTGCCGGTGAGGGATTTGATGCGGCGGCGCCGATGGAAGAGTATGAACTGACGGAGGAGAGTGCGCCTGCAGAAGCGGACGGCGGGATGGCCGAAGCTGGAGCAGGGGAAGAAAAACTTCCGGAGAGAAAAAATGCCGGGGAACTCTATACGTTGGCGGGCAGTTATGAGGCGGTCTATGAAAGGCTGGAGGAAGAAAAATCAGCTAGAGAGAATAGCATGAACGGCTCGGGTATGCGGGATGGCGCAATGATCACGGAGGATGCGGTGGCCGATCTGGCGGAGGAAAGCGCATTCACCACGGGTACTGCGGAGAGCATGAAACAGGAAAGTCTGATGGAGGCTTCCGGGGAGGCGGAGCGGTATTCCGAGACCAATGTACAGACCTTTGGGATCGATGAGAGCGATGTGGTGAAGACGGACGGAGAATATCTCTATCTGCTGCGGGGAAGTTCGGTGAGTATCATTTCCACAGGGGAGGAGATGAAACAGATCGGGGAAGTGAGACCGGAGACAGGCGACAGCGCGGCAAGCGTCTGCGCGATGTATGTAGACGGCGATAAAATGGTTCTGATGCTGCAGGAGTATACGGCAGGTTTGGCGGAAGAAGAGCGTGAGGATCCGTCGGACTATGATCTGCTGTATATTGAGGAAGGCAGAAGTGTATCTGTTCTCACCTACGATATCGGCGATAAGGAACATCCTGTATTAACAGGTAAGGTAACCCAGGACGGCAGTTATGTAACTTCCAGAAAGGACGGGAATTTGGTATATCTGTTTACCGGCCAGTATCTTCTGGAAGATTACGGGAAGGATCCGTCTGATGCGATACCTGAGATAAATGCGCGGAAAGTTGCGGAGGACTGCATTTACATGGGAGACAGAGGGGAGCGGGCGCTTCTCATCTCAAGCATCTCTCTGTATCGTCCGGAAGAGGTGCGGGATGCTGTTATGATACTGGATGAAGGCTCGGAAATTTATATGGGAGAAAATTCCCTGTATCTGTACCGGACAAATTATAGAGAGCGGGCGGAAATTACAGAGATCGCGAAATTTTCCCTGACAGGTGGTTTCTTAAATGGTGAGGGAGCGGCCACTCTGCGGGGAATGGTGAGGGATACCTTTGCTATCCATGAAAAGGATCACAAACTCAGAGTACTGACAACAGATATGTCTGGGGCGGACTGGGAGAACTGCCTGTTTTTATTAAATGAAGATTTGAAAGTCACGGGGAAATTGGAGCATATCGCCGTGGGAGAGAGTATCTATGCGGCCAGGTATCTGGGGGATATGGCTTACTTTATCACTTACCGCAATATGGACCCGCTGTTTGCGGCAGATTTGTCCGATGAGAGGAATCCGAAGCTGGTGGGCGAGCTGGAGATTACGGGATTTTCGGAGTACCTGCACTTCTGGGGCGAAGATAAACTGTTGGGATTGGGTTTTGAGACGGATCCGAAGACAGGGCAGCAGAAAGGACTTAAGTTAGTGATGTTCGATATGGCTGATCCTGCGGAATTGAAAGTGTTGGGCAGCAAGGTTTTACAGGACACCAGCTATAGTCCGGCGCTCTACGATTATAAAACGATACTGGCGGATCCGGGAGAAAATCTGATCGGTTTCCTCGTGGAATCCTACGACAGAGGGGTGAAGCGGGATTATGAGCTGTATCAGTGGAACGGGGAGGGATTTGAGAGGATCCTCTCTGAGAACCTGGATGAGGACGGGTATGACAATGCGAATTACAGGGGTATGTATATCGGAGAGAAGTTCTATATTGCCCATCCGGAGGTGGTGCGGTATTATGACAGGGAAAACTATGAACGGAAACAGGTGTTGAAGATGGAATAAAAGAAAAGGGGCAAAGTCTACTGTGCTATACTTTGCTCCTTTTTAACTCACTTTATCCTTTTACTCTGTCTAGTTCTGTCACATTGACACCGGAAGCTGAGAGGATCGCTTTCAGGTCAATATATCTTTCGTACATTTCTTTGTATGCCGGTGATTCTTTATCCGATGTTAAAATCATATATTTTTGAAGCCGTGAAAATTCTTCGATATTTCTCTGAATCATTTCTTTTTCAGCCATGTAAACGCCTGATTTCTTCCTATAGATCCTGTTGATGGATACGATTTCATTATAAATATTTTTTCAGGAAGTGTAAAGGATATTTCGGTTATCAGCGCCTGTAAAACCGTTCCAGATACTCCATCCTCGCGTTCATATTTAACATCATCAGATCCAGTATGGTCAGTGCGGTCATGGCCTGTACCACGACAACAGCTCTCGGTACGATCACCGGATCATGCCGTCCTTTTATCTCAATCGTCACGTTTTCTCCGTCTCTGTTTACCGTATCCTGGGGCTGGAAGATGGAGGGAGTCGGCTTGACATGGACTTTGAAAAACAGATCGCTGCCGTCGGACATACCGCCAAGGGTGCCGCCGCTGTGGTTTGTTTTTTTGCGGACTGCGCCGTTTTCCATGAAAAACGCATCGTTGTTTTCACTGCCCCTGCTCTTTGCGGCGAGGGTGCCGTCGCCCATCTCGAAAGCCTTGACCGCACCGATGGAGAGCATGGCCTTCGCCAGAGAGGCGTCCAGTTTTTCAAAGACCGGTTCCCCGATGCCGGCGGGCAGGCCCGTAACCAGACAGGCGATGACGCCGCCGGAGGAATCCTTCGCCAGCTGACATTCCTTCAGATAGCTTTCCGCGCGGGCGGAAGCGCCGGCATCCGGCATACAGGTGGGCGTCGTCAGGATGGCCGCCTTATCGAACCTGTCGTAATCGATGGAGACAGGGCCGATGGCTTCTGTGTAGGCGCAGATATCGATGCCGATGGCAGACAGAATTTTTAACGCCACAGCGCCTGCTGCCACCCGTCCCGCGGTCTCTCTGCCGGAAGAGCGTCCGCCGCCCCGGTAGTCGCGGAAGCCGTATTTGGCGTCGAAAGGATAGTCCGCATGCCCCGGCCTGTAGCAGGAGGCGATCTGGGAATAGTCGGAAGACTTCTGGGAAGTGTTGCGGATCATCAGGGAGAGAGGAGTTCCCGTGGTCTTCCCTTCAAAGATGCCGCTTAAAATCTCCACCTGATCGCTTTCTTTCCGGGGGGTGGAGATGGAAGTCTGCCCCGGTTTTCTTCTGTCCAGATAGATCTGGATATCTTCTTCGGTGAGGGGAAGCCCCGCCGGACAGCCGTCGATGACGACGCCCAAGGCCTTGCCGTGGGATTCTCCCCAGGTGGTGATCTGAAAAACAGTGCCGTATGTGGAACCTGCCATAATAATGTCTCCTTTTGCTGATAAATGTCTGTCAGCCCTTTGCTGAAAGCAAACTTGCACCTCATGTCTTTCCAGACACAAATGTTCTGTGAAAAGTACGGTGCAGGTATTATGCACACACGCAAGCGCGGCTCAGGTACGTACTTTCAATGGGCTGAATTTCAGTATAATAAAAAAAACAAAAAAAAACAATGCAGTATGAAAAAATGTATGATATAATGTAATGCACACAAAATATGTATACATATGGGATAAGTAAAATGAACGAGTCCGGGAAAGAGAAAAAAATACTGGAAGCAAGGCGGAAAATGCGGAAATATCCCTATTTAAAGGAGATCATTACGATCCATCTAACCGCCTGGCTTCTTGTATACTATATTTGTGATTGGTTTGCTTCCAATACGAAGAAACTGATCTCTCTGGCTGTGCTTCTGGTGTTTTTCACCATAAGCTGCAGTTTTTGTGCGCCCATGTTTCAGACGGATCCCGGGACGGAGCAGCAGGTATTTACGGAGCACCTGGAGACGGAGGATATCACACTTGCCACAGAAGCAGAGACAGTGGAGGTGGAGGAGGATATCGTAAAAGAAGAGGCTGTTCAGACTGAGGTGGAGGAAGTTGTCAATCCCGAGGCGGAGGACAGCGAGGAGATCGACAACTATTCTTCGGATGAGATTCTGGCGAATTTCACGCCGGAGGATCTGGCAGTGGCGGAAGAGGAGAACGGGGAGGTTTCGGTGGATGACTGGAGCCTGTTACTTGTGAATAACAGACATCCGATCCCGGAGGATTACGAGTTTACGTTGGGGACGATCAGAGGAAGCTTACAGTGTGATGAGCGGATCATACCGCCTTTTCTCAGTATGCTGCAGGCGGCGAAGGAGGACGGGATCACGCTGGAAGTCTGCTCCCCCTACAGAACCCTTGACAGACAGGAATATCTGTTTGACAGAAAGATCGTCCGTTATATGAAGCGGGGCATGTCCTATATGGACGCCTATAAACTGGCAGCCCGGGTGGTAAACGTACCGGGAACCAGCGAGCACCAGATCGGACTGGCGCTTGATATCTATACGGATTCCTATAAGTCGTTGGACGAGGGATTCGGCGAGACGGCTGCCGGTATCTGGCTGCGGGAGCATTGTGCGGAGTACGGATTTATTCTGCGGTATCCAAAGGGCAAAGAGTACATAACAGGGATAGAGTACGAACCCTGGCATTTCCGGTATGTGGGAAAAACGGCGGCAACGGAGATCATGGAGCAGGGGCTGACGTTGGAGGAGTTTGTAGAGACGCTGGAGTGAGAACTTTTGAAAGTAGCTTTCGGAAGTCAAAACAGGTACAGAGAAAGACAGATATGGAGGCATAATGTATAGAATTTTAAAGACAGAAGGCAGGGCGAAGCGAGCCGAGCTCACGACGGTGCACGGTACCGTGCAGACGCCTGTCTTTATGAATGTGGGAACAGTGGCGGCCATCAAGGGAGCGGTCGCCACTTCAGATTTGGAGGAGATCGGAACACAGATCGAGTTGTCCAACACCTATCATCTGCATGTGAGACCCGGGGACGAACTCATAAAATCGGTGGGAGGACTCCATAAGTTTATGTCCTGGGAGAGACCGATCCTCACGGATTCCGGCGGATTTCAGGTGTTTTCGCTGGCGAAGCTTCGGAAGATCACGGAGGAAGGAGTGGCGTTCCACTCCCATATTGACGGCAGGAAGATTTTCATGGGACCGGAGGAGAGTATGCAGATCCAGTCCAATCTGGGTTCCACCATTGCCATGGCTTTTGACGAGTGTCCTTCCAGCAGGGCGGACAGGCAGTATGTGCAAAGTTCCGTGGACAGGACCACAAGGTGGCTTGTGCGGTGTCAGGAAAAGATGCGGGAACTGAACGGGGCGGAGGGTACGATCAATCCGTCTCAGCTTCTGTTCGGCATCAATCAGGGGGCAGTTTTTGATGACATCCGTATCGAACATGCAAAACGGATCTCGGAACTTGAGCTGGACGGCTATGCGGTAGGTGGTTTGGCGGTGGGAGAAACCCATGAGGAGATGTACCATATTCTGGAAGAGACTGTGCCGTATCTGCCTCAGGATAAGCCGACTTATCTGATGGGAGTGGGAACGCCGGCGAATATTCTGGAGGCGGTGGAGCGGGGCGTAGACTTTTTTGACTGTGTCTATCCGTCCAGAAACGGCAGGCACGGCCATCTGTATACCAATCTCGGAAAGATCAATCTGTTTAATCAGAAGTATGAAAAAGATATGCGCCCCATTGAGGAGGGATGCAACTGTCCCGCCTGCAGGCGCTATTCCAGGGCTTATATCCGACATCTGTTAAAGGCGAAGGAGATGCTGGGGATGCGGTTATGTGTGCTGCACAATCTTTATTTCTACAACACGATGATGACAGAAATCAGAGACGCTCTGGACCAGGGCAGATTTGCGGCCTACAAAAATGAGAAACTGGAGCGGATGGGACAAAAGCAGTAACTGCAGTTAAGCTATGCGTTGGCCTGACGGACAAAGTTTAAAATTAGGGCTTGTTTTCGTGCGGAAAGTTGTGTATGATAGTTAAACAGGCTTTGTTCCTGTATTGACAGGCTGTAAAATGGTTTACAGTTTCAAAGAACAGATAAGCGCGGAGAGTGCGCGGAAATGAGGATAAGAGAATGTTGAGTTTATTGACGGCTGATGCCGCGCAGGGCGGCGGCATGATTATGATCGTTTATCTGGTACTCATTGTTGGATTTTTCTATTTTTTCCTGATGAGACCTCAGAAAAAGGAACAGAAGAGAGTGGCGGGGATGTTGGCGTCTCTGGAGATCGGTGATGTGGTGTGTACAACAGGCGGCTTTTATGGCGTTTTGATTGACATCACGGACGACACGGTGATCGTGGAGTTTGGGAATAATAAGAACTGCCGTATTCCGATGAAAAAGGAAGCCATCGCGGATGTGGAGAAGGCGGAAGCTTAAAGACGGCATACGGCATGAAATGTATAATGACTTAAAATAAGGCGCGGCAGCGTCTTATTTTTATACTTGTGGGTTTGCAGAGTTAGATGGTATAATGTCGTCAGACATTATACCGCGTCTGGCGAAGCGAGTGTGCATCGCGAAGCGTATCAAGTCCGCTTGCGGACATAATATAATAGCGGCAGATATTATACCACGTCTGGCGAAGCGAAATAATGAGAGAGAAAGGATAATTTGGGTGAAGCATATGATCTGTAACATTGCAAGTATCTCCGGCGACGGGATCGGGCCGGAAATCGTGGCGGAAGCAAAGAAAATACTGTTTAAGGTGGCGTTAACATACGGCCATGAGATGAAATTTGAGGATGTGCTGATGGGCGGCGCTTCCATCGATGTCCACGGGATTCCGCTGACAGATGAGACGATAGAGAAATGTAAGGCCGCGGATGCAGTGTTGATGGGAGCCATCGGCGGCAATACGTCCACCTCTCCGTGGTACAAACTGCCCCCCGAAAAAAGGCCGGAGGCAGGACTTTTGAAACTGCGCAAATCCCTGAATCTGTTTGCAAATTTGCGCCCAGCGTATCTGTACGAGGAACTGGCCGGGGCATGCCCTCTGAAGGAGGAGATCAGTGAGGTGGGATTTGATATGATGATCATGCGCGAACTGACCGGAGGACTTTATTTCGGTGAGCGAAAGACTGTGGAAGAAAACGGCGTAAGAAAAGCCATCGACACGCTGACTTACGATGAGACGGAGATCCGCCGGATCGCCATAAAGGGTTTTGATATTGCGAGAAAGAGAAGAAAGAAAGTGACTTCCGTGGACAAGGCAAACGTTCTGGACTCTTCCAGACTGTGGAGAGCCGTTGTGAATGAAGTGGCGAAGGATTACCCGGATGTGGAACTGGAGCATATGTTAGTCGATAACTGTGCAATGCAGTTGGTGAAAGATCCGGCGCAGTTTGACGTGATATTAACGGAAAATATGTTTGGGGATATTCTGTCGGATGAAGCAAGTATGGTGACCGGTTCCATCGGTATGCTTTCTTCTGCGAGCTTAAACGATACAAAATTCGGTTTGTATGAGCCCAGCCATGGTTCCGCGCCGGATATCGCGGGGACAGGGAAAGCCAATCCCATTGCTACCATTCTGTCCGCATCCATGATGCTGCGTTACAGTTTTGATCTGGATAGGGAAGCGGATTCCATCGACGAGGCGGTAAGGCAGGTATTAAAGGATGGTTTCAGGACGGTGGATATCATGTCGGAGGGTTGTAGGCAGGTGAACTGCAGCGAGATGGGGGATGCCATTGCGGAGAGAATCGGGTAAGAAGTACAGTGCGAAAAATCGATTACAAATTTGCGACTGCGGAAAGGACGTGGCTGTTTCTGTGAAAAAGAACAGGAAAGAAGACGGGGGTGAACACACATGAAAAATTATTCGGAAGATGCGAGCAGACAGTATCATATTCAGGTGGCAAAGGGAGAGGTCGGCAGGTATGTCATTATGCCGGGAGATCCGAAGCGCTGTGTGAAGATAGCGCAGTATTTCGATGATCCGGTGTTGGTTGCGGACAACAGGGAGTATGTGACTTATACAGGGACGCTGGACGGTGTAAAAGTCAGTGTGACTTCCACCGGGATCGGCGGTCCGTCGGCTTCCATTGCCATGGAAGAACTGTATCGCTGCGGAGCGGATACCTTTATCCGGATCGGAACCTGCGGCGGAATGCAGACAGAGGTGAAAAGCGGCGATATCGTTGTGGCTACAGGAGCCATCCGTATGGAGGGAACCAGCAGGGAGTATGCGCCCATTGAATTTCCGGCGGTGCCGGATCTTACAGTGACGAACGCTCTGGTGGAAGCGGCAAAGCGGAAAGGATATCCGTTCCACACAGGAGTGGTGCAGTGTAAAGATGCTTTTTACGGGCAGCATGAGCCGGAGATAAAACCGGTCAGCTATGAACTGATGAACAAATGGGAGGCCTGGAAGCGGATGGGATGCCTTGCCTCGGAGATGGAGTCGGCGGCGTTATTTATCGTGGCCAGTTATCTGCGGGTGCGGACAGGTTCCTGTTTCCTGGTGGTGGCAAATCAGGAGAGAGAGAAGCTGGGGCTGGAAAATCCTGTGGCGCATGATACGAATATGGCGATCCAGGTGGCTGTGGAGGCGATCCGGGAGCTGATAAGACGGGATCAGGAATGAGATTTCTGTATATGCTAATAGATGGAATAGAACAATTGATTTAAAAAGGAAAGAAGACAGATAAAGGAGAATGATTATGAATGTAAAAGAAATGGTAAAACATGTTGACCACACGCTGCTTCTGCAGCCTTCTACCTGGGATGAGATCAGACAGATCTGTGATGATGCGGTAAAATATGAGACGGCTTCAGTCTGTATTCCGCCATCCTATGTAAGGCAGGCGGCGGAGTATATGCAGGGGAAGGTGCCGGTCTGCACAGTGATTGGTTTCCCCAACGGTTATATGACAACGGCGGTCAAGGAGTTTGAGACAAAGGATGCCATCGCAAACGGTGCGGCGGAGATCGATATGGTGATCAATATCGGATGGTTGAAAGATAAAAAGTATGATCTGCTGGAAGAGGAGATCCGTGTTTTGAAGGCGGCCTGCGGTGATAAAATTTTAAAGGTTATCATTGAGACCTGCCTTCTGACGGATGAAGAAAAGATAAAGATGTGTGAAATCGTCACAAAGGCCGGCGCAGATTATATAAAGACATCCACAGGGTTTTCCACGGCAGGAGCAACTTTTGACGATGTAAAACTGTTTGCGGAGCATGTCGGAAAGAATGTCAAAATCAAAGCGGCAGGGGGGATTTCTTCCCTGGAGGATGCAGAAAAATTTTTGGAACTGGGCGCGGACCGTCTCGGCACGAGCCGTATTATAAAACTGATACGGAAGGAAGAGGCTGGCGGATATTAAATGACAGATAACCCGGATGAGGACAGGGCGTCCTGTCCTGCAGAAAGGGATGTGATCAGCGAAAAATGGCTTTTTGCAGACCGGTACGGGTGCAAATGTGCAGGCCGGAACAGGAGGCGGAAATGAAGAAAGAGATGATAGAACAATTGATCGATCTGGCAATAAAACAGCTGGAGTTTTCCTATGTACCTTATTCTCACTTTAAGGTTGGCGCTGCCCTTCTTGCAAAAGGAGGGGAGATCTATACGGGCTGTAATATTGAAAACGCCGCCTATACACCGACGAACTGCGCTGAACGGACAGCTTTTTTTAAGGCGGTCAGCGAGGGCGTAAGGGAGTTTGAGGCGATCTGTGTCGTAGGTGGAAAAGACGGGGTGCTGACGGATTATGCTTCACCCTGCGGTGTGTGCAGGCAGGTTATGATGGAGTTTTGTGATCCTGATACATTTCAGATTATCATGGCGGTAAATAAAGAAAAGTACAAAAATTATACTTTAAAAGAAATGCTGCCTATGGGATTTGGGCCGAATAATCTTGCCTGATCAACGGCAGGGGGAATCGTGACAACAGAGGAATTAAGGAAGCTGCTCAAGATAGAACTGCACTGTCATTTGGACGGTTCTTTGCGTCAGAAATTTTTTCAGGCAAGATCAGGGCTGTAGCATCATCATGGTTTCATCAGAATTTCCGGAGATTATCGGCATGTTACATTTAATGTTATTGGCACCGGATTTATTGGACTTGTCTCATTACCGATCGCCTATATGCTCGTACTTTTGATAGTATGCTATATTATTTTGCAAAGGACCTGCTTAGGCAGGCATATTTATGCGGTTGGAGGCAATGCGGAAGCGGCAAAATTTGCAGGTATCGATATTGTGAAGACGGGTGTAATTGTTTACACGATCAGCGGAGTGTTGGCTACGTTTACCGGAATTTTTTGACGGCGCGTATGTATACCGGACAGCCGACGCTTGGGGCAAGTATGGTGAATGACGCGATTGCGGCGACAGTTGTAGGCGGAACCAGCATGGCGGGCGGTAAAGGACGCATTGTCGGAACTTTAATTGGAGCGATGCTGATTGGCATTATTGGTAACGGCATGAACTTGCTTGGTTTATCTTCTTATTTACAGGACATCGCAAAGGGGCTTATTATATTAGGGGCGGTTTATATTGATGCCATAAGTACAAAAAGGATACAGAAGACTGGCTGATGACGGGTACATAAGAAAGGGATAGAAATGGTACATCTTTTAGGAGTTGATGTGGGAACATCGAGCGCGAAAGCGGTGGTGATGGATGAGAGAGGAAATATCATAAGCAGTGGAAAATCTGCTTATGATATTGCAATTCCGCATGCCGGGTATGCTGAACAGGAATGCGAGATGTTGTGGAGAGCTGTCTGTGAGGCAATTCGTGGGGCAGTCAGGGAAACGTCTGTTAAAAAAAGGATCAGGGCGGTTGGGATAACGGGGCAGATGCATGGGATTGTTCTGCTGGATAAAGAGAAAAAGCCGCTTCGCCCTGTGATCATCTGGGCGGATAAGCGGAGCAGGAAGCAGGTCGAAATGTTGAAAAACTGCGGGCTTGAGACGCGCGTCGGAAATCCGGTCAGTACAGGAATATTTTTGCCGTCTCTGTTGTGGGTAAAGGAAAATGAGCCTGAACTTTTTGAAAAAGCGGTATGCGCGATGCTGCCCAAGGATTATATCCGCTGCCTGCTGTGCGGCGCGCCAGGGACGGATTATTCGGATGCCACTGGAACATTGCTGTTTCATTTGAAAGAAGGCGGCTGGGACAGGGAAATGATCGAAAAGTATCATATTAAGGAAAGCCTGCTGCCGGAATGCCATGATTCCTGTGAGATTGCGGGAGAAACTTCGACCGCCTGTGAAGAGATTACGGGGCTTCCTGCGGGACTGCCTGTCGTGTATGGCGGTGGGGATACACCGATGCAGATAGTCGGGAACGGTATTGTGAAAAGCGGGCAGTTGAATACGAATATTGGCACGGCGAATCAGATCAACTGTGTTTGTGATTTTTTGCCAAAGTTCGATGCAAGGGTCAATCTCTTTCATCATATTCCGCAGAATGGCTGGATCGGGGTCGGAGCAGGGCTGAACGGCGGGATTCTCATGAAGTGGCTTCAGAACAATGTTTTTACAGGTTATCAAAGTTTTTCGCAGATGAGCGGAGTGGCAGCAGAATCGCCAGCGGGTGCGAATGGGCTTGTATGGCTTCCATTTTTAAACGGCGAGCGATCTCCCTATATGGATGAAAATGCAAAGGCAATCCTCTTCGGGATGTCTCTTGCCCATACGCGGGAAGATATCATTCGGGCAGCGATGGAGAGCGTTGTTTTCTCGTTTCGGGATTGTATGCGCGTGTTTGAGGAGATCCATCTGCCGATGCAGGAGGAGGTCATCGCCTCTGGTGGAGGCAGCAAAAGTACATTGTGGCTGCAGATGCAGGCGGATATTTTGCAGAGACCGATTCGGGTTACGAAGGGAGATGAGGAAGCGTGCAAAGGAGCGGCGATTGCCGCAGGCGTGGGCTGTGGTGTGTATGCTTCGCTGGAGGAGGGATGCCGTGCAGCAGTACGTTTTGGCGACAGAATGTATGAACCGCAGGTAAAAAACAAAGAGGTTTATGATAAAGCGTTCGGGATTTATCTGGAGCTGTATCAGAATAATAAGACGCTGTTTGTCTGAGGCATTATTCTGTGCATGTTCTCACAGTTTTGGCATGAAAAATATTTTGCCGGGTGGATCAAAGGCACGCAGATCTTTCTTTTGAGGATCAGCGTGCTTTTTAAGTGCATAGAGTGTACTGATCTATTCTTTTGTTTCGGTAGAAATAAAGCGCCGATCCAAAAATGATAGTATGTCTTGTAAAATGATGAAGGAGTGTGCTAAAATAAAAAAGATTTGCGGAACTAAAATAAAGAAAGGGTGAAAAAATGCGGAGTGACAATGTGAAGACCGGGATGCAGCAGGCACCCCACAGAAGTTTGTTCAATGCGTTAGGGTTTACGGAGGAGGAGATGAGAAAGCCGATGGTCGGCATTGTCAGCTCCTACAATGAAATTGTGCCTGGACATATGAATCTGGATAAAATTGTGGAAGCGGTAAAGATGGGTGTGGCGGAGGCCGGAGGTGTGCCGGTGGTATTTCCGGCTATTGCAGTCTGTGACGGTATTGCCATGGGACATGTGGGCATGAAATATTCTCTTGTGACCAGGGATCTGATTGCAGATTCCACAGAGTGCATGGCGCTTGCCCATCAGTTTGACGCGCTGGTGATGGTGCCAAACTGTGATAAAAACGTGCCGGGACTTTTGATGGCGGCGGCGAGGATCAATGTGCCTACGGTGTTTGTCTCCGGCGGTCCGATGTTAGCAGGACGTGTGAAGGGGCAGAAGAGAAGCTTGTCCTCCATGTTTGAGGCGGTGGGTTCCCATGCGGCGGGAACAATGAGCGAGGAGGAAGTGCGGGAGTTCGAGGAGAAGGTATGTCCTACCTGCGGCTCCTGTTCCGGGATGTATACGGCAAACTCCATGAACTGTCTGACCGAGGCGTTAGGGATGGGCCTTCGCGGAAACGGTACGATCCCGGCAGTGTATTCTGACCGGATCAAACTGGCAAAACATGCGGGCATGGCTGTGATGGAAATGTTAAAGCAGAATATCTGCCCGAGAGATATTATGACAAAGGAAGCGGTCCTGAATGCGCTGACTGTGGATATGGCACTGGGCTGTTCCACCAACTCCATGTTGCATCTGCCGGCCATCGCCCATGAGATCGGCTTCGATTTCGATATCGCGATGGCCAATGAGATCAGTGAAAAGACACCAAATCTCTGCCATCTGGCGCCGGCCGGCCCCACTTATATGGAGGATCTGAATGAAGCAGGCGGTGTCTATGCGGTGATGAAAGAACTGTCCGAACTAGGACTTTTAAATGAAAATTGTATGACAGTGACAGGAAAAACCATCGGTGAGAATATCAAAGATGCAATGAACAAAGATCCTGAGGTAATCAGACCTCTTGACAATCCCTACAGCAAAACCGGCGGGTTGGCGGTGCTCAAGGGAAATCTGGCGCCGGACGGTTCGGTGGTAAAGCGTTCCGCCGTGGTGCCGGAGATGATGGTGCACGAAGGGCCGGCGAGAGTGTTTGAGTGTGAGGAGGACGCTATTGAGGCAATCAAGTCCGGCAAAATTGTGGCGGGCGATGTCGTAGTGATCCGTTATGAGGGTCCCAAGGGCGGTCCCGGTATGCGTGAGATGTTGAATCCTACTTCCGCCATCGCCGGTATGGGGCTTGGCTCCAGTGTGGCGCTGATTACGGATGGACGTTTCTCCGGCGCCAGCAGAGGCGCTTCCATCGGACATGTATCGCCGGAAGCGGCGGTTGGAGGTCCCATCGCGTTAGTGGAAGAGGGAGATATCATCAGTATCGATATTCCGAATTACAGCCTGAATGTGAAAGTTTCCGGGGAAGTGCTGGCGGAGAGAGCCGCAAAATGGCAGCCCAGAGAGCCGAAAGTGAACAGCGGTTATCTGGCAAGATACCGTGAGATGGTGACCAGCGGCAACAGAGGCGCCATTCTGGAGAAGGTAGGGAAGTAGTTTTAGTGCGGACGCCGGGATGGAGATAAAATTCTCCATCGCCACGCTCGCGCGGACTCTGTTTTTCAAGAGCCTGGAAAATAGCGTAGCGGTACTAAGCTCATACAAAATTTTATAATAAAATTTTGCATTCGCTAAGTGCCGACGCTTTTTAAGGGACTTCTTGAGAATTTTATCTCCATCCCGGCTGGTTGCTGGTACAACTGAATGAATTGATCCAGAATCTGAAAATAGAAAAATAAATTTGATTTGCAGGAGGAAAGCAGATGCAGCTGACAGGCTCAGAGATTGTAATAGAATGTTTGAAGGAACAGGGAGTGGATACTGTTTTCGGGTATCCGGGCGGAACGATTTTGAATGTGTATGATGCGCTGTATAAGCATAGCAATGAAATAAATCATATTTTGACGAGCCATGAGCAGGGGGCGGCCCATGCGGCGGATGGTTATGCGAGGGCTACGGGAAAGGTGGGAGTGTGTATGGCCACCAGCGGCCCCGGCGCGACCAATCTTGTGACGGGAATTGCTACGGCTTACATGGATTCCATTCCGGTGGTGGCAATCACGGCCAATGTGAATCTGCCGGCTCTCGGAAAGGATTCTTTCCAGGAGGTGGATATCGCCGGTGTGGTAATGCCGATCACAAAGCACAGCTATATTGTCAAAGATGTGACGAAGCTTGCGGATACACTGCGCAAGGCATTCCATATTGCTCAGTCAGGCCGTCCCGGACCGGTGCTTGTAGACATTACGAAAGATGTGACGGCAAATACCTGTGAATTTACACCGAAGACGCCGGAACCGATTGAGAAAAATGCGAAGTATTCCGAGACGGATCTTACGGCGGCCATGGAGCTGATCGAGAAGGCGGAGAGGCCGTTTCTCTATGTAGGCGGCGGTGTGATTCTGTCGGAAGCATCTGCAGAACTGGCGAAGTTTGCGAAGAAGGTGGATGCACCGGTCTGTGATACGTTGATGAGCAAAGGCGCATTCAATGGAAGAGATGCTGTCTATACCGGTATGATCGGAATGCATGGCACAAAGGCTTCCAACCTGGGCGTCAGCGAGTGTGATCTGCTGATTGCGCTGGGAGCCAGATTTTCTGACCGTGTGGTGGGAGATCCAAAGAGCTTTGCCTCAGGGGCAAAGGTGCTGCATATCGATATCGATGCGGCGGAGATCAATAAGAATATTAAGACGGACGTGTCAGTGGTGGGAGATTTAAAGGAGATCCTGCAGATTCTGAATAACAGGCTGGAGGACAGAAAGCATCCTGAGTGGCTTGCACGGATTGCGGAGTTAAAGGAGAAGTATCCTCTGACTTACGATAAGAGCGGTCTGACCTGTCCGTATATCATAGAGGAGATCGACAGGCTGACAGAGGGAAAGGCAGTGATCACCACGGATGTGGGACAGCATCAGATGTGGGCGGCGCAGTATTATAAGTATACGGAGCCCAGAACTTTCCTTTCTTCCGGCGGCCTTGGGACGATGGGCTATGGGCTGGGGGCCTGCATCGGTGCAAAGACCGGCAGACCGGATAAGATCTGTATCAATATTGCCGGAGACGGATGTTTCCGTATGAATCTGAATGAACTGGCAACAGCCAGCAGATACAATATTCCGATCATCCAGGTTGTGATCAACAACCATGTGCTGGGTATGGTCAGGCAGTGGCAGACACTGTTTTACGGACAGCGCTACTCCCAGACTATTCTGCAGGATAAGGTGGATTTCTGTAAAGTGGCGGAAGGACTTGGCTGCGAGGCCATCCTCGTGACGAAGAAGGAAGAGGTTGTGCCAGCCATTGAGAAGGCTCTCTCTCTTGGAAAACCGGTGGTGTTAAACTGCATCATAGATGAGGACGATAAGGTGTTCCCGATGGTGTCTCCAGGCGGTGCGATCAGCGAGGCATTTGATGCGGAGGATCTGGCGAATAGAGGGTAAAGAAAAACTGCATAAAAAAAGACCGTCAGTGGGATAAGCTGGCGGTCTTTGCAAATACTTATGAGGGAGTCAGTTCGGCAAGTCTTGCCCGGAGTTCGGCAATTTCAGAGTCTTTTTCGGCCAAAGCAGTTTTATATTGTGAATCCTTTTCTGCAAGACTGGCCTTCAACTGTGCGATTTCCATACTGGGAAGAATAATAAGCGGTTTTGTCATGCGCTGCACCTCCTTGTGGTAAGTCGGATGATGATAAAAAATATGTTCTGAAGCGCGAGTGAGCAGATTGATATAGTCACTGCACTCCTGCTTCGTCAAATATCCATTAGTTAAGTCCTGTTGTAATATTACTATAATATCATCCATAAATTCTGTCAATTCCTTTTTGGGCAGGCGGTGCCTTTTAGATGTAATTCTGGGTTTTAAGCGAAGCAGAAGATAAGGGATGAACAGGGTAAGGTGCTTTCTATGAATTTCCCGCAGGGAGTAGGACTGTATTTTGACGGTGGGGATCCGGTAAAGGTGTTCGCTGTTGTCCTGGAAGATGACGCGGCATTTCAGGCTGTCGGGAAGGTTACGGTTCTGATCTGGGTAGAGAACAACGGAATGGGGGAATCGAAGGGTGCTTTCATCGTCGGTGCAGTTCCCTGATATGCAGTGTTCTATAGCGTAGTGGAGATCATAGGAGATCATGCGGACGACCATCAGTCTGTCATTATCCATCTGGCATTCGATATGATAATAATCGGTACCCGCTACCAGCAGGGAAATGTCCATCAGTTTGGAAGAGGGGGAGTTCTTCGGATCGTCCAGACAGGTGGAGTGCTCTGTGTTCAGAAGCCGGATGGACGTGTCCGGCGGATATTCCTTTCCGTAGACTTCTTTGATTAACGGAAACAGCTGCCCTGGCATGGTGTAGACAATGGCTTTGAGTATCTCATTCCATAGCCTGTCGCCTGTAATAGTTTGATCTGACATAAAAATCCTTTCTTTTGTTGAGTACAGGTACAAAAATAAATAAGTTACAGTCTGTGAAAAATCAGCGAAAGCTATGGCGATTTGCCTGAATTACGGGACATGACGGAGAGTCTGTCCGAATTGCTTTATAGGAGATACTATTTGCTATGAAGAGATTTTCAAAAGCAACAGTTCTCTTTTTGTTTTCACAGATTGAGTATAGCAGAATGGGAAGAGTCTGACAAGTGCATTTTTATCTCAGTCAGGATAAAGCAGTTGTTTGGTTGCTGTTTATTTATAATGTCAGATCTGATAAGTTTCATCAGCTGGCATTGATGCAGGTGGATGCCTTGTGATAAAATCAATATGTTCACAGGTGTTCAGTTGGAAATATGTGCAGGAACATGGGTTTGCTGAGAAGCGAGTAAAAATATATGGAACATGTTTTGGCGTAGGGACAAATGAATGATGAAAGAAATAATAGATATGAAATGTAATTGTGTCAGAGAAAATAGTGAGCAGATATGTTTTTTTTCATATTTCAGGATGCTTGCCTGCATGCTGTTAAGTGCTTTTCTGCTGACGGGCTGTGTCGGCAGTCATAACGCAGAGGAAGGGATTCTTACAGAGGCGGAAACAGAAAAGATGGAGCAGAGAAGTACGGAGGGAGTGGATGACGAATCAGGAAATGTTTCAGAGGGAACGGAAGGCAAATCAGGAGATGCCTCGGAGAGAGCAGACGACGGAACAGGAGCGGCTTTTGAGGAAGAAGGTAAATCAGGAGATGCTTTATCAGGGACAGCTGGGGAATCGGGCGATATTTTACTGGAAGACGACACGGAAGATGCCGATCGGGGTATTGCGGCAGAGCCGGAGATCCTGGACGCAGACTGGTCAGAGTATTTTGACGGCTTAAATGGGGCGGCAGTTATCTATGACAGTTCCGCATGTCGGTATACGGTTTATAACAGTGAACTTGCATCAACACGGAGATCCCCCTGTTCTACTTTTAAGATCATATCCTCTCTGGTCGCGCTGGAAAGCGGAATCATAGAGCCGGAAGATTCCAGGCGCACGTGGAGCGGTGAAATATTCTGGAACGGGGACTGGAACAGAGACATTGACTTTGAGGAAGCTTTTCGGACTTCCTGTGTATGGTATTACAGGGAGGTTATAAATGATATTGGAAAGGACAGGATGCAGGAGGAATTGAACAGACTGCAGTATGGAAACTGCGATATTTCCGACTGGGAGGGGCGGCTGAATACAAACAATAATAACCGGGCTCTGACAGGTTTCTGGCTCGAATCGTCTCTGCTTATTTCCCCGATAGAGCAGGTGGAGGTCATGGAACGGATTTTTGGTGAAAATTCTGATTATCCGGAGGAGATTCGGAATGAATTAAAGCAGGTCATGTCGGTGCCGGATCAGGATAAAAAGGATCTTTTCTTATATGGAAAAACAGGGATGGGAAAGGCGGAGGGCATTGTTGTAGATGCCTGGTTTACGGGATTTGCAGAAAGACCGGAGGGAAATCTGTATTTTTGCGTCTATCTTGGGAGAACGGACGGTATGAATGTGTCCAGTTCTCTGGCGAAGGAGATTGCAGTCCGGCTTGTGGAAGATTATGAGCGGAAAAATGACGGTTGACAGTAGCAGTGCAGGCGGGAAATGCAGGCATGAGATAGAGACAAACTCTGTAAATTGCCGGATAGCTTTGCCGCGGGTGAGTTCGGAGAACCTGTCAGGGATACAGATTAAAAAATGGCAGAGAGCAGATTATAGGGATCGAATAAATAGAAACGAAAGAGAGCATATATGAACACAGCAAAAAAGATACGCAGTGCGATCATACTTTTTATATTGTTGTGTATGGCCGCCTATCTGGGCATTGCATATTATTACATGGACGGGTTTTCGTTCGGCACCTGGATCAACGGTGTGTACTGCACCGGAAAAGATGTGGAGGAAGTCAACAGAGAGCTTCTCGAGAAAGATATTCAGGTAAAGCTTCAGGTGATTTATCCGATCTGCGGTGGGAAAGAGCAGCCGGAGGCGGAGAGAAAAAGCAGTCACTTTGTGCTGGATGAACGGACGGTGCAGTTTGATTATACAAAGCCGCTCAGCAAACTTCTGCAGAAACAGAGACCGCTTTTCTGGGCGCAGAATCTGTTTTTGCCGGCGGGAGGCTATGAGCTGACGCCTGCGGTGATTCTGACAGAGAATGGGGAGGAAGAATTTGAGAAACAGTTTCTGGCAGATGAGATAGTGCAGGCGGAGCTGGAAAGAGAAGCCCGCATTCAGCTGGAAAGTGATGAGGCGGAGGGCTTTCGGCTCTATGATGGAAAGAAGAACCGGTTCGATGAAAAAAAGGCGCTACAGGAGTGCATGACAGCGATAAAACAGGGGGAGGAGAGTATCCTTCTCTCCGCAGCATGCTATTACGATATGGAAGCGAATACTGAGGAAAAAGAACAGGAGGCTCTATACCGGGAATTGCAGGAATTTCTGGATTTCGAGATCGTCTATGATATGGGCGCAGAGCAGGTAAGGTTTGACAGGAAGGCACTGGTTTATCTACTGAAAATCCGGGAGGAGAGAGAGGCTGGATCCGTCAGGGAGGAAAACCGTGGAGAAGAGACGGCAGCGCAGGAAAAGGAAAACGGCAAAGAAACGGCAGTAGCGCAGGAAAAGGAAGGAAACAGAGAGAAAACGGCAGATCGGAAAGAAGAAAAAAGCAGGGAGAAAGCGACAGGCCGGGAAGTGGGGAACGGTGCGCTCTCATTTGTACGGGATGCGGCGGGAGGATTTGTCTGGGACGAGGAGAAAGTGACGGCGGCCATCGATACACTGGCTGATCGTTATGATACTTACGGAAAGCCCAGACAGTTTACTACAACGGACGGTGATGTGATCACGCTGGAAAAGGGAAATTACGGTACTGAACTGAATAAAAAGGCGGAAGTGAAATGGCTGTCGGAGGCACTTGCGGAGAGAAAGAGCGAAACCCATGTTCCGGACTATGTGCGGGAAGCCTATGCCAGAGGAGAGAACGACATTGGAGAAACCTATATTGAGATCAATATGACAGAGCAGAAACTGTGGTTTTATCAGGCGGGAAAAGTGGAGATCGAGACGCCCATCGTCACCGGCAACATGATGCGGCGCCGAGCTACGCCGGAGGGTGTATATTATGTCTATGCAAAACAGAAAAACCGGATCCTGCGGGGACCGGGATACGCCTCCCATGTTAATTACTGGATGCCGGTAAAGGGCGGCGTGGGCATTCACGACGCGCTCTGGCGGGATGAATTCGGCGGGGAGATCTATAAAAAGGATGGATCTCACGGATGCATCAACCTGCCTCTTGAGGCGGCGGAAAAGCTGTATGGGATGATAGAGGTGGGCGTGCCGGTGGTGATGTACTATGAGGAAGAGGAACCCTGAGAGGTCAGAAAAACTTTGATTTTAGACAGAGAAATCGTCAATGTGGCTGAAGGCGGAGAGATCAGAAAGCATATCAAAAGATGCAGACGCATATCAGAAAAGTGCGTGCTGCGCTTGATATAGATTATATATAGGAGGAAATGAAATTAAAAACTTACAATTGGGCAACTCTCGGATGTGGCGTCATTGCCAATCAGCTGGCGCAGGCGATGGAAAAGGAGGGGCGTACGCTCTACGGCATAGCGAACAGAACTTATCAGAAGGCTGTCGATTTTGCCGAAAAGTATAATGTCTCCAGGGTTTATGAGAGTATGGAGGAGTTATACACAGATAAAAATGTAGATATAATCTATATTTCGACTCCACACAATACACATATCCAGTTTTTGCGCGAAGCACTGAAGCATGGAAAACATGTTATCTGCGAAAAATCTATTACATTAAATTCAGAGGAACTGGAGGAAGCAAAAAAACTGGCGGAAGAAAATCATGTGGTTCTGGGGGAGGCGATGACAATCTATCATATGCCTCTTTATAAAAAACTGCAGGAACTGATGCGAAGCGGAGAACTGGGTGAACTCAGGATGGTTCAGATGAATTTTGGCAGTTATAAAGAATACGATATGAAAAACCGCTTTTTTAATCCGGATCTGGCCGGTGGAGCTTTGTTGGATATCGGTGTGTACGCGCTTTCCTTTATCCGCTGGTTTATGTCGGAAAAACCGGATCAGGTTGTGTCGCAGGTGAAATTTGCTCCCAGCAGCGTCGATGAACTGGCGGGAATCCTGCTGATGAACCCTGTTGGAGAGATGGCGACAGCGGCGCTTTCCCTTCATACGAAGCAGCCAAAGAGAGGAATGGTCGCTTTTGAGAAAGGCTATATTGAAGTTTGTGAATATCCGAGGGCAGACAGGGCGGTGGTGACTTACACAGAGAGCGGGGAACAGAAAGTGATCGAGTGCGGAAAAACGGCAGATGCGCTGCAGTATGAGATACGTGATATGGAACAGGCCGTGTCGGGTGGAGCAGACGAGATGCATCTGGATTATACTTCGGATGTCATGTCGATTATGACTGAGATAAGAAAAGCATGGGGACTGGCTTATCCGGAAGAAAAATGATAATTGCAGATTCAAAGTTGACTTCTCCGCCCTGAAAAGGTAGAATAAATATTTGGCGGGGCAGATGTGCAGGAAAGAGCATACACTGTCACTGTGACACATAACAATAGAATACTTGCAAAACGTGGATTTTATTGTATACAGACCAAACAGACTGGAGGAATGACCATGGCAAGAGTATATAATTTTTCGGCTGGCCCTGCGGTGCTCCCGGAGGAAGTATTGAAAGAGGCTGCTGCCGAGATGCTGGACTATGAAGGGTGTGGCATGTCCGTGATGGAGATGAGCCACCGTTCGAAAGTGTTTGATAAGATTATCAAAGAGGCGGAGGCGGATCTGCGGGAACTGATGAATATTCCCGATAATTATAAGGTACTGTTTCTGCAGGGCGGCGCAAGCCTTATCTTTGCATCGGTGCCCATGAATCTGATGAAGAATAAGAAGGCGGGCTATATCCTGACAGGGCAGTGGGCGAAGAAGGCTTATCAGGAGGCGAAACTCTACGGCGAGGCCATAGAACTGGCTTCCTCTGCGGATCAGACCTTCTCCTACATACCGGACTGTTCCGATCTGGATATCCCGGCGGATCTGGACTATGTCTATATCTGTGAGAATAATACGATCTATGGTACAAAATACCATACGCTGCCGGATACAAAGGGGAAGATCCTTGTGGCGGATGTTTCTTCCTGTTTTCTGTCTGAGCCGGTGGATGTGACAAAGTACGGACTGATCTACGCGGGAGTACAGAAAAACGTAGGGCCTGCGGGCGTGCAGATCGTGATCATCCGTGAGGATCTGATCTCTGATGAGGTATTGCCCGGTACGCCGACGATGATGAAGTTCAAAACCCATGCCGATAACGATTCCCTCTACAATACGCCGCCCTGCTACGGCATCTATATCTGCGGCAAGGTGTTCAAATGGCTGAAGGCCATGGGGGGCCTTTCGGAGATGAAGCGCCGGAATGAGGAGAAGGCGAAAGTGCTCTATGATTTTCTGGATGAGAGCAATCTGTTCAAGGGAACTGTCAGGAAAGAGGATCGTTCTCTGATGAATGTGCCTTTTGTGACGGGGGATGCGGAACTGGATGCATTGTTTGTGGCGGAGGCAAAAAAGGCCGGGTTCGAGAACCTGAAAGGACATCGTACGGTTGGTGGTATGCGGGCTTCCATCTACAATGCCATGCCGAAGGAAGGCGTGGAAGCGCTGGTGGCGTTTATGAGGAAATTTGAGGAAGAGCATAGGTAGCAGCGTGTGAGTGCAGAACTGGAATAAGATTGGAGATGGATATGTACAAATATCATTGCTTAAATCCCATCGCGAAGGTGGGGCTTGACCGGTTTACACCGGACTATACAAAGACAAACGAGATCACGGAGGCAGACGGGATCCTGGTGCGAAGCGCATCCATGCATGAGATGGATCTGCCGGAAAATCTTCTGGCTGTGGCCAGAGCCGGGGCAGGCGTCAACAACATTCCGTTAGAGAAATGCGCAGAGAGAGGGATTGTTGTCTTTAATACGCCCGGGGCCAACGCCAACGGCGTGAAGGAGTTAGTGATCGCCGGGATGCTGCTTGCTTCCCGGGATGTGGTGGGCGGTATCGAGTGGGTGAAGTCCGAGGCGGACAATGCGGATATCGGGAAGGCTGCGGAGAAAGAGAAAAAGAAATTCGCGGGAACCGAGCTGGAAGGCAAGAAGTTAGGTATCATCGGCCTGGGCGCTATCGGTGTGCGGGTGGCCAACGTGGCGAAGCATATGGGGATGGAAGTTTACGGTTACGATCCTTATGTTTCTGTGGATGCGGCATGGAATTTAAGCCGCGATGTACACCATGTGTTAAATGTGGACGATATCTATGAGTATTGTGATATCATTACGATCCATGTGCCGCTGATGGATGCCACAAGGGGCATGGTAGGGGAGGAGGCCGTGGCGAAGATGAAGCGCGGCGTGATCCTCTTAAATTTTGCCAGAGATGTGCTGATGGATGAAAAGGCGGTGTTAAAGGGCATTCGTTCCGGTAAGATACGGAAGTATGTGACGGATTTCCCGAATACCATCACGGCAGGACAGGAGGGATGTATCGTGATCCCTCATCTGGGAGCTTCCACCGAGGAGTCCGAGGATAACTGCGCAAAGATGGCGGTGAAAGAACTGCGGAATTATCTGGAAAACGGCAATATCATCAATTCCGTGAACTTCCCGAACTGCGATATGGGTATGTGCACGAAGGCGGGCCGTATTGCGGTGTTCCATAAGAATATCGCCAATATGATCACGAAATTTACGTCTATTCTGGGCGATGCTGGTATCAACATCTCCGACATGACCAATAAGTCCAGGGGGGAGTTTGCCTACACAATGCTTGACGTGGAGACAAAGCCGGATGAGGAGCTGATCGGGAAACTGCGCGGTGTGAAGGGGGTGTTCCGTGTCAGGGTTGTGAAATAAAGGATAGAAAACGGATAAGAAAAGCACCGGTCAAACGTCGGTGCTTTTTAGCAATGACAGGAGAAAGACAAAAGAAAGAGGGGGAGAAGAACAATGGCGGAAGACGGCAGAAAAAATGCGGTCATTGAGTTTGAAGATTTTTCATTCCAGTATTTCAGTCAGGCGGAGCCTACGCTGCATGGTATTGATCTGAAGATCTATGAGGGGGAGAAGGTACTGATCGTCGGTCCCAGCGGCAGCGGAAAAAGTACTATCGGGCACTGCCTAAATGGGTTGATTCCTTTTTCCTACCATGGAAATGTGGAGGGTTCTCTGAAGATCTGCGGGAAGGAAACGAAGGAGATGAATATTTTCGAGCTGTCCAAGCGGGTGGGGACCGTGCTGCAGGATGCGGACGGACAGTTTATCGGGCTGACCGTGGGGGAGGACATCGCCTTTGCGCTGGAAAACGATCTGGTAAAGCAGGGTGAGATGAAAGAGACCGTGCAGAAAGTGGCTGATATGGTGGATATGGGAACACTGCTTAAGTCCTCGCCCTTTGAGCTCTCCGGCGGCCAGAAACAGCGGGTTGCCTTTGCAGGCGTGCTGGTGGACGATGTGGATATTCTGCTGTTTGACGAGCCTCTGGCCAATCTGGACCCGGCCACGGGAAAGACGGCCATTGATCTGATCGACAGGGTGTGGAAAGAGTATCATAAGACTGTGGTGATCATCGAGCACCGTCTGGAAGATGTACTGTACCGGGATGTGGATCGGATCGTATTGGTAAACGACGGGCGTATCGTGGCGGATATGACGCCGGATCAGATGATGGCGGCGGATATTCTGGGGAAATATGGTATCAGAGAGCCGCTCTATGTGACGGCATTGAAATATGCGGGGGTAAAGGTGGAGGAGGCTCACCGCGCCGGCCGGCTGGTTACCCTGGATATTCCTGCGGTGCAGGATGCGGTGCTTAAGTGGAGCAGCGAGACGCAGGAGAAAGAGAAGAAAGAGGAGCGCTCTGTGATCCTTTCGGCTGAGCATCTGCATTTCCAGTACACGAAGAAACGGAAGATCTTACAGGATATCAACTTTGAGATTCCGGAAGGTGAGATGGTCAGCATCGTGGGCACCAACGGCGCGGGAAAGAGTACGCTCGCCAAGGTGATCTGCGGCTTTGTGACGGAGGATGAGGGAAAACTTCTCTACTGCGGGGAGGATATGAAAGGACAGACCATCAGGGAGCGTTCCAAAATCATCAGTTATGTGATGCAGAACCCGAATCAGATGATCTGCAAACCCATGATCTACGACGAGGTGGCGCTGGGGCTTCGGTTAAACGGCGTGCCCGAGGAGGAGATCACAGAGCGGGTGGAGAGGGCGCTTAAGATCTGCGGTCTTTCCCCCTTTAAGAAATGGCCGATCTCCGCTTTGAGTTTCGGTCAGAAAAAGAGAGTGACCATCGCGTCCATGCTTGTGATGAATCCGAAGATCCTGATTCTGGACGAGCCCACGGCGGGGCAGGATTATCATCATTACACGGAGATCATGGAGTTTTTGAAGAGCCTCAATGAATCCGGCGTGACGATCCTGATGATCACCCACGATATGCATCTGATGCTGGAGTATACGACACATGCCATTGTGATCTGCGACGGGAAAAAGATCGGGGACGCCAGCGCGGTGGAGATTTTGACGAATGAGGAGATCGCGGCCAGGGCAAATCTGAAAGTGACGTCTCTCTACGAGCTGGCAAAACTGGTTGGGATTGAGGATGCCCAGGGCTTTGTGCAGAAGTTTATCGACTACGAAAGGAGGAACATGAGATCATGAAGGCAAAACTGTTCGACTATGTAGACAGAGATAATTTTATTTTTAATCTTTCGGGACTGACGAAGCTGTTCTGCTTTATTTTCATGACCTTTTCGGTGATGTTCTCCTATGATATCAGGTACATTCTGTTTGTCATGGTGGTATCGGCAATTATTTTCAAAGCTTCAGGGCTGCAGTTTAAGCAGATCAAGATCATGCTGATCTATGTGGTCATCTTTCTGTTTATGAATTTTGTGCTGACCTTTCTGTTCAGCCCCACCTACGGGACGGAGATTTACGGGACAAGGCATGAGCTGTTCCGGATCACAAATTTTTATGTGGTGACCAAAGAACAGTTATTGTATCAAATCACGAAGACGACGAAATATGCGTCGGTGGTGCCGCTTGGGATGATCTTTCTTTTGACTACCAATCCCAGCGAGTTCGCGGCTTCCTTAAACCGGGTGGGGATCAGTTATAAGGCGTCCTATGCACTGTCGTTGACGCTGCGGTATTTTCCGGATATGATCAGAAATTATCAGGATATCGCGGTGGCGCAGCAGAGCAGGGGGTTGGATCTGTCCAAAAAGGAGAAGTTCGGCGTGCGGGTGAAAAATACGATGAATATCTGTATTCCGCTGATTTTTTCTACGCTGGACCGCATCGAACTGATCAGCAACGCCATGGATTTGCGGGGGTTCGGGAAGCATAAAAAGAGGACCTGGTATGTGGCGAAGCCGATGAAGAAGGGTGACTGGGGTGCGCTGGTGTTCGGGGCGGCGATTCTGGCGGGATCGCTGTGTATGTCGTTTCTGGTGAATGGATCGAGGTTTTGGAATCCGTTTGTGTGAGTGCCGGACGCCCGGATAGAAATATCCCTTCCGCAACCCGCTCTCGCTTCGGGCTAAACGCAGCGGATGCTAAGCTCGTGAAATACCTCGCTAAGCACCGGCGTTTAGCAGAGTTGCTACAGGGATATTTCTATCCGGGCTGGTTGTGGCTTTAATCCAAAAGAGGATTTAAATTTTCACAGTTTGCTGCGGTGTAGTTTATTAAACGGATTTGTAGAGGATATTTGTATCAGGAAGAGTTTACTGTATAAGTGTCTTGCCTATGTCCAAATTTAAGATATTCAGATATAAAATTTGTGGAGTAGTAATAAATTTTGACGGACTTATGTTTATGGTGGTGCCATGAAATAGGGGTATGGGGGTTTAGTGGGAGGAGGAGTTGTGGATATATATGGGTTCTGGCGGGATGTTCTGGGGCAGGATGCGGAGAGGATTCGTGGGTATTTTCGTGAAGATGCGTATGTAAACTGGCATTGTACTAATGAACATTTCAGTGTACAGGAGTATCTGATTGCAAATTGTGAATATCCTGGGGAATGGGATGGCGAGGTGGAGAGAGTTGAGGAGATAAATGATCTGACAATTACGGTGACTCATGTATATCCGAAGGATCGTTCGCTGTCTTTTCATGTGACATCATTTTTTCAGATTCCTGATGGCAGGATTCAAAGTTTGGATGAATATTGGGCGGATGACGGGACGGCGCCGGATTGGAGGCTGGAGAAAAAGATAGGGACAAAAATCCGGTAGATTGAAAACATTTCCTTCATTTCGAAATTGTGTATTCATTGAAAATAAAGAAATAAATATACATTGCGAGTGGATGGCAAATATTTTATAATCAAATATATGAATCAGGGATTTAATGAGGAGAGAGATTTAAATGCCAATGTCAAAAAAAGAAATGCAAAGGCGATGGGCGGAAAAAGAAGCGCAGATGCAGAATATTATAAAAAATCGAGATTGGAACGCTCTGTTTGTCCTGGATGAGAATGATGATTTTTTATGGACACTGGAACAAATGTTGTGGCCTTTCGTAACAAATAGAGAGGATGGAAATTTTGATATCTCTAACCTGAATCACATGCAAAAAGTACTTTTTTTGGTGCGGGAACTGGAGAATGCTACACAGGCTGATGCGTTGCCCAATTTCTTTGAAGATTTTGAAATTTATGGTCGTGAAGCGGTGCATGCATTGGAGGAAGTGGGCGCATCTCAATGTGCTGCCGCTCTTAATGCGGTAGTTGATACTTTGCCGAACGGTATTTATCCAAAAGGAGATAAAGAATTTTGGGATTCTATTATGTCAGGAAAAAATTCTGATGTATGGGACAAGGCAGATCGTGTTTTAGCGGATTATACAGATGGATGGTTTCCCGATTTGTGCCGTACTTATGCAGAATCACATCGAGATATGGTTCAGGCAGGTTGACAACTTCCGGTTCGCAGAGCTGTTAAGTGAGTGCAAAAGCGGTAGTCATATGCGGGAATATGTATTATACTTTAAATTTTATGCAGCAGGAACACTTTTCCGAAAAGGGAGAAACATTTTTACGGAGAGGGAGTACAATTAGTAAAGGAGAAAAGTATGAAACCAATTTTAGTATTTCAGACAGATTTTACTTACAAAGAGGGAGCGGTGAGTTCCATGTACGGGGTGGTGAAGACCGTGGACAGGGAGTTGGAGATCATGGATGGAACCCATGAGTTGCCGCAGTATGATACCTGGAGTGCGAGTTATCGGTTATACCAGAGTTTGCAGTTCTGGCCGGAGGGGACGATCTATGTTTCCGTGGTGGATCCGGGGGTTGGCACAGCGCGGCGCGCCTGCGTGGCAAAGACCGTGGATGGCTATTATATTGTGACGCCGGATAACGGATCGCTGACGCATGTAAAGCGTTTTATCGGCATTGAGGCGGTGCGGGAGATCGATGAGAGCGTAAACCGCCTGCGGGGAAAGGGAACCGAGGGCGTTGCGATCTTCCACGGGAGGGATCTGTTCGGCTATACGGCGGCGCGCCTTGCCAGCGGCATTATTGATTTTGAGGGCGTGGGGCCTGCGTATCCGGTGGAGGAGATCGTAGAGCATGAGATTCTGGAACCGGTTATTGAGAAGGGAAGAGTGCAGGGCATCTTCGAGATCAATGATCCGAACTTCGGGAATCTCTGGACAAACATTCCGTTAAAGGCATTTGAGGAGGCAGGATTTTCCTATGGGGAGAATGTGCAGGTGATTGTCCGCCATAATGGGGAAGTGAAGTTTGACAGAAAAGTGCTGTTCCATAAGAGCTTTGGATACGCGGAGAAGGGCAATCCCATGATCTATAATAATGAGTTGATGAAGGTTGCGATGGCGGTCAGCCAGGGGAGCTTCTGCGAGCAGTATGAACTGAATTATGGGCCTGAGTGGACGGTGGAGTTTGTGCATTAGAGAGACAGGCAGATATAGAGGAGTTAAAATGGCAAATACATCAGCGGTTTACGCCCGCATTGATACAAACTTGAAAGAGAGTGCAGAGAATATATTGAAACAGCTTGGCATTTCTCCATCCAGTGCGATTCAGATGCTGTACAGTCAGATTGTATTGACAAAGGGAATGCCATTGGATTTTCATCTTCCGGTACGGAAAACTGTGATGATCGGAGGAATGGACCATGCGGAGCTGGATAATGAATTGATGAAAGGAATAGATTTTCTTCGTTGCGGCAGGACTTATTCTGTGGAGGAAGTGGATGCGGAACTGGCCAGGGAGTATGGTATATGAATGATCGGTACAGTGTGGTCTATTCCGCAGAAGCGCTGAGTGATTTAAAAGATATATATATACTTATACTTCGGTTGAATTAAAAGTTCCTGATACGGCGGGAAAGCAGGTAAATCGAATCCGAAAGAATGTATGTGTTCTTGACTTTATGCCTTCACGATATGAGATTGTGGATTGGGAACCGTGGAAGAGTATGAAGATGCATAGAATGCCGGTAGACCATTTTGTAGATTTTTATCTGGTTGATGCCGATATGATGGCTGTCACGATTATCCGTATTGTGTATGGAGGAAGAGATCTAAGAAATATTGCGGAATCGGATATGGAATAAAAGAGCCGAGCAGAGGAGAATTGTTACCTTTGCCCGGCGTTTTAAATGGGCGGATTATTAAAAAAAATCGTTAATTTCTTTTTTACACCACTCTTTTCATTACATTTGGGCGTATATTGTGATCTAAAATATTTACCTATTCTTTCAACATATTTCTTTTTTGCAAAAAGTGTAATATATGTATTGATAAGCCTTATTTTTTAGAATATGATTAAAGAAAAAATGGTAATTTAGAGAAATGGCAGATAAAGGGAAGGACTAGAGACATATGAAAAATTCAATTCTTAAAGGAATTGTTGCGGGAATCCGGATGGTGGCAGTGCCATTGACATTGATTCTCTATGGAAGCAGCACAATAGTATATGCAAAGGATACAAGCATAAATATTTCGGGAAAAATGTATGAATTTAATGAAAAATCGGAATATGAGTATTCGTCCGGAGTACCAACAGAGATTGATGTCAGATCAGATAAACTTGGGGCTTTTTCAATTTCTGGTGATGTTAAACCAATTGCTGATGTCAATGGATTCGAAGCTTATCAGATACAACATGTTGATGTGGTTGAAAGAAATGATGGAGAAGGGATAGTGAAGCTGTTTTATGCGCTGGAGAATACGTTGATAGGAGCAACAGAAACAGATTGGCACATTGTTGATGATAAGACTGATAAAGTTAATGGAGAGAAACTTGAGGAAAAGATACTCAGCGGATCGATAATATTACAAACTTCTCTTGATGGAGAAACGTGGATTACTGATGTGGTAAAAACGAACATTGCCAGGAATAAATCTGAGTTCGAGTCGAATTTTTACGATACAAACGGAATACAGCAGGTTAATGGATGTTACTATAGAGTTATCGTTGTTTATAGAGTAGAAAAAAGAGTGGCAGACACTAAAATAGGGCCTATATTAAAAAAACAATATGAGAACAAAAAATGTGCAGAAATATATGAATTTTATTTGATTGATAGCATGGAGGGTGGTGATGATGTAACTTTGCCGACTGATACGCCAAGAAAGGAGCTTGGCAAGCGGATTAACACAGGAAAAGATAACGGTTTTTCCGGAAATGAATCTATCACAGATGAGGATCCTCATTTTGGATGGGATATAGGAACATTCTATTTGAACGGTTATACAAGAGAGCAATTTGTTTCAGGTAGTGAAGAACCGATATTTTTGAAAACTATAGGAGATAGAGTTACACTCTGGTTTAATCTGAAAGAAGATATCGAATGCCTTAATGGAAAAGAAAAGTTGTCCATAAATGAGGATAAAAATGGCTATGATCAATATTTTGGAGTAGAAAAAACCAATTTTAAACATGGAACACTTATTATTCAGTTTACTGATTTTGAAGGGAGAGTACATGAGCCTGTAATTTATACGGATTATCTTGCTGCAAGTGCGAGAGTGGGTGCAGATACAAAAGTTGAACTGTTTGAGGAAGGGGACTATGAAGTTGCGCTTAATTATGAAATAAAAAATAGTTCGGGGCTTAATTCATACACAGATTATAGAATCTTTTTTAAATTTAAAATCAGGAATGGGAATTGCATGGTATATCCGTTTGACGTTAATACAGGAGCAGAATTGTCTGACAATGCATTGACAGAAAATGGATTCAAACTTGATCTGGCCAGATCAAGATATTTGACGATTGATATTGTAAGAAACGCAGTAAAGCAGAAAAATGGCAGGTATTTTTTAGACACAAGGGTAAACACAGCGACACAGGAAGGAAAATTATATACAGAGGAAGGCATATATACATTTACTGTAAAAAATCCATCAACCGAAGATTCGACAACGAAAACAATATATGTTGGTAGTAGTCCGATTTATAGGGCATTAGCAGATGGACAAACGATTGAAAATGTTAATGAGTTGTTGGATCAGGGCGGGCAGCTTCGGGATGATGGTTCAATTTATATTCCTGTATCAGAGGAATCGGAAGAACTGGTCGGAGCAGAAACAGAAGAGATAATTATGGATGAAGATGAATCAGAGAAGAAGGAGGCAGTCGAAATATCAACAGAAGTCGTAGATAAAGTATCAAATAATACAGAGACTGATGCCAAAGTGATAGATAAGAATGTTTTGGTGGAACAGGATAAGCCTGTAATTTCTAATATGGTTATTTTTAGTGTCATAGGAATTGGTATAACCATCATAATACTTGTACTTGTCAGCAGGAGAAATAAGAGTAAAAGAAAGAATGGAAATAATATAGACATAGGTGAGAGTAGCATTCAGAAGGGAGAATGAACAATGAAAAGAATTATATCGTTGATACTTGCGTGTGCTCTGATTCTTTCAGGATGTGCTCAGGCGCAGGGAACATCGGTGGTTACATACGAAACAGAACAAGTAGAAGTTCAAAATGAAAGTTTAAATAATTCTGATGAAGTAAATAAGGAGGTAAAAGAAACTGATCAGTTAAATGAAGAAATACCGACCGCCGAAGAGGAGGATGCGGATCCATCTCCTTATGAATATGTGGTAGATTTTGAGTCTTTAGACGATGCAGATCTTATGCGTTATGTTGAAGACAATATATATGCGGAACTGGTTGAGAAATTGGACTCTGATGAGTATTTTGTAGAAAATGTAAGTACAGCTTATGTCTCTCAGGAGTACATAGATGAGTTGACATTTAATTCTCAGTCAAATATATATTTCGGATTTACACTTGCAGAACTGGATGAAATGTTTCAGGGAACAAGATATGTGTTTACCCTTGGAGAAGAAGGGGATACAATAGTAACTGCGTTTGAGGAATATGATGACACATATGAAAAAGTAATAAAAAATGTTGCAATGGGCAGCGGTGTGATTTTGGTATGCGTTACAGTTTCAGTGGTAACAGGTGGAGTGGGAGCTCCTGCTGTGAGTATGATTTTTGCAGCTTCTGCAAGAACGGGAACAATATATGCATTATCCTCAGGTGCTTTGAGTGCTGTTGCGGCGGGTGTTGTAACAGGAATACAGACAAAAGATATGGAGCAGGCGAAGGAAGCTGCTTTACTTGCTGGAAGCGAAAGCTTTAAATGGGGGGCGATATCAGGTGTTATCTCTGGAGGTGCTTCAGAGGCTATAGTACTGAAAGGTGCAACAATGAAGGGCCTTACCATGAATGAGGCTGCTGTTATACAGAAAGCATCAAAATATCCGGTGGAAGTGATAAAGCAATTTCATAATATAGAGGAATATGAAGTGTTCAAAACGGCTAATCTTAAACCGTATATGATAAATGGAAAAACGGCATTAGTCAGAGCTGATATTGATCTTAAACAGTTGGATGAATTGGAGCGCACCAATCTTCGGCGAATGGAGCTTGGTTTAGCACCTTTGGATGCAAATGGTGCTTCATATGAGTTGCATCACATAGGGCAGGAAGCGGATGCAACATTAGCTATTCTAACACAGGCAGAGCACGATAATGCGGTTTTGCACGGATATAAAATAATATCTGAGATAGATAGAAAAGCTTTTGCTGCTCAAAGAAGGAAATTTTGGAAAACAATGGCTATTGTGCTTGAAACAGGAGGGGTATAGTAATGACAGAATTTGTTAGAATTTTAAAAAATTTTGATGATTATTTTGCGACAGAGGGGACAGATGCGAAATCTGTGGAAGATGCTGAGCAAGCACTGTCGTTAAAATTTGCAAAGGAGTACGTACAATATCTGAAAGAATGCGGGGTGGCTTCAGCAGATGGACATGAGTTTACCGGTTTGATAAAATCGAAACGTCTTAATGTAGTAGATGTGACAGAAACTGCAAGAAAGAAAAATGTTAATATTCCATTGGATTTATATGTAGTAGAAGAGCTTCAGATTGATGGCATTATTATATGGCAATCAGAGGATGGAAAAGTATTTCAGACAGTATGTAACGGAAAACCGGAGATGATCAATTCATCTCTTGCAGATTATATCGCTCAGGAAGTATAATCAATGATTAAGATGAAAGAGTATGATTTTAATTGTTATGCAGAGATAGAGATGCCAATATATCGAAGTAAAATCAAATGTTACGTTACTTGATTATGCTAAAAGGTCAGATTATTGTTGGAAAAAGGGAGACGTCATTATGATTATTTATCATGCCAGCAAGGAGATAGTCGAATTTCCGGAAGTGCGTAAAACAAAATACACAAAAGATTTTTCCTGGGGATTTTATTGTACAGGTAATTTTGAGCAGGCAGTACGCTGGGCTAACAGGGGAAATGGCGAGCCGGTTATCAATTATTACTCTTATGAACGAAATGAGAAACTGTCTGTTTTAAAGTTCGACCATATGACAGATGAATGGCTGGACTTTATAGCAAAATGCAGAAGTGGAGAAACACATCCGTATGATATCGTGGAAGGGCCGATGGCAAACGATACAGTATGGAATTATGTAAATGATTTTATAACAGGCAGGATAAACAGAAAACAGTTTTGGGCATTGGCGGAATTTAAATATCCAACGCACCAGATCAGTTTTCATACGTTGACAGCATTAAATTGTCTTACTTTTGACAGGAGTGAAATTGTTTATGACAAAAAAGGAAAGAAATGACTATTTTTATGTGTGTTCGTTGATTGAATATGTGGCGAGAGAGACGAAAAACAGACGTGGTGCCGTCACTGAAAAAATAGGGCGGGAAGGTATCGAAAAACTGTTGTATGACGCGGAGGTAAATCATTGTCTTTCCTTTGAGCAGGTAAGTGATGAGGTGATAGAGCATTACGGGATCACAGCAGGGGATTTTGACACGATCACAGACTGCAAATATGCGGTTCCGAGTTTTATGGACATAGGAAAACTGTACAGTATTATGATTGAAGATTGTGCGGAAAAGGGAAAAGAAGTGGATGAGCTGATGAAAATTTTTTCCTCTTTTATCAGTGATAAGATATCCGATTTTCAGACGGATGTTTATTATCAGAACCCGAGTTATCTGGAATGTTCATACAGGGAAGGCTATTTGCTGGATTAAATCATTGCGTCTGTAGGATTAAATCATTGCGTCCCACTTGACAAACTACCCGATATTTTGTACTCTTTTTGTGCTGGCATATTCCGAAGGGGAATAATGCCGGAGTCAGGGAAAGCGGATAAATTTTGCAAATCCCTGCATAAAAACCGCTGCGGCGGCATTCCGCAGACGAAGGAGGAGATGTAAGATGCAAAAGAAAATGTTTGAGTTTAAGACAAAGACCATTGTGGCGACAGGTCTTGGGGCAGCGTTATTTACCCTGCTGTTCATGTATGTGAAAGTTCCCACAGGTATTCCTGAGACGGAGATCCAGACCGCGTACGGTATCGGCGCGTTCTTCGGCGCACTGTTTGGACCGATTGCGGGGGGACTCATCGCTTTTATTGGCCATGCACTGTCTGATTCTGTACAGTACGGTTCCGCATGGTGGAGCTGGGTAGTTGCCAGCGGCGTTGCATGTTTCGGTGCAGGTCTTGTATATCCGAAGCTGAAAGTGGAAGAAGGTATATTTGGCGTCAGGGATATTCTGCTGTTTAATGGATATCAGATCGTCGCTAACGCGATCGCGTGGATCCTTGTTGCGCCTATACTGGATATCGTGATCTATGCGGAGCCTGTGAATCTGGTATTTACACAGGGTATTACGGCAACGCTTCTGAATGCGATTTCTGCGGGGGTGATCGGTACGCTGTTACTGTTCGCTTACAGCAAGACGAGAGCGAAGAAAGGTTCTCTGACGAAGGAATAAGCAGAAAAAGGAATTCCTGACGAAGGACGGACAGGAAAAATAGAAACAGGACGGATGGCGCAGGCTTAGTCTGTGCCTTCTGCCTGATGGAGTATTTATGAAAATAACCTATTTGGGACACAGTGGCTTTCTGGTGGAGACGAAGGAGCATTATCTGCTCTTTGATTATTACACCGGAAAGCTGCCTGCGTTTTTGCCGGAAAAAAAGCTGACCGTGTTTGTCAGCCATAGTCATCAGGATCACTACAACAAAGAGATTTTTGCGCTGCAGTGCGGCGCGGACGAGGGAAACGGACAGGAAAAGCATGCCATGCAGATTGTGACAGAGAAGATGCAGGAAGATCATGCTGTGCAGGAAGTGCCAGAAAAGAAGCTGTCTGAGAGACGGCGTATTGTCTATGTGCTGTCAAAGGATATCCGCAGAAAGCAGGCGGAGGAACTGGTCAGGAAAGAAAATACCCTGCTGTCTGTGAAGGCGCATGAGAAGTATACTTTGTATGAAGGGCAGATGACGGTGGAGACGCTGCGGTCCACGGATCTGGGTGTGGCTTATATAGTGACGGTCACGGAGGACGGTGGGAAGTCTTACCGCTTTTATCATGCGGGGGACCTGAACCTCTGGAAGTGGGAGGGAGAGTCGAAGGCCTACAATAACAATATGGAGGCAAACTACAGGCGGGAGATGGAGCGGCTTAAGGGACAGTATTTTGATGCGGCTTTCGTACCTCTTGATCCGCGGCTTGAAGGAACTGCTTTCGGCGGACTGGATCTGTTTTTAGAGACGGCAAAGGCAGAGATTGCCTTTCCGATGCACTTCTGGAAAAAGTTTGGAATTATCCGGGAGTATTTGAGGGCCAGGCCACAGGTGAAGAATCTTGTGGAGTTGAAGGAGGAGGGCAGGACCTACGAATTTTAAACAACTGCCAAACCGCAATGTCGTTTAGTCAGCACCCTGGTTCAGCCTTCTGCTACAATTTTAAACGGATAGCGGTGTCATGTTATAAAGCCGGAAAGGAATAATAGAATAAAAAAATAAAGTCATACAGGCACTTTCCCCCTCATAGACTGTTACAAGATAATGGAATGTTGTATCAGTGGATGGAGGGGAATTTTTATGGAACATTTGAATACCGCAGGCGTGGCAGGGGGAGCTGCCGGCGAAGAGAAAGAATTTAATTTATATCGGGATATTAAATTTCGGACGGACGGGGAGATCTATCTGGGGGTGGTGGGGCCTGTCAGGACGGGAAAATCCACATTTATCAAACGGTTTATGGATCTTTTAGTGATTCCATATATGGAGAATGAGCATGAAAGGCTGCGGGCGCAGGACGAGATGCCCCAGAGCGGCACGGGACGGACGATCACCACGACAGAACCCAAATTTATCCCCAAGGAGGCGGCGGACATCCGTCTGCAGGACGGTATCCATATGAAGGTGCGTCTCGTGGACTGCGTCGGCTTTATGATCCCCGGGGCGGCGGGAGCGCTGGAGGAAGATGTGGAGCGGATGGTAAAGACGCCCTGGTTTGAGGAGGAGATTCCCTTTACCCAGGCGGCGGAGATCGGCACTGAGAAGGTGATCAAAGATCATTCCACCATCGGGATCGCAGTATTTTCCGATGGAAGTTTCGGGGAGTTTGCAAGGAACGATTACAGAGAGGCGGAAGAGAGAACCGTCCAGGAACTGCGGCAGATGGGCAAGCCTTTCCTGATCATTTTAAATTCCGCGAAGCCCTACAGCGAGGAGACAAGGCAGACGGCGGCGGAGTTGGAGGAGAAATATCATGTGGCGGTGCTGCCTGTGAACTGTGAGCAGATGAAGCAGACCGATGTGCAGAATATTTTACAGGAGGCGCTCTATGAGTTCCCGGTATCCCAGGTGGAGTTTTATATGCCGAAGTGGGTGGAGATGCTGCCTGCTGACCATGAGATGAAACAGGCGTTGATCGAGACGGTGCGGGAACTGATGAAATCTGTGAGCACGATGCATCAGTTTATGAAGCAGGGGCTGACGATGGACTGTCCCTATATCAATGAGGCAAAACTGGAACAGATCTCACTTTCGGACGGTACGATCCGTATTGTGCTGGAGGTGGAGGAGCATTATTATTATGAGCTGCTCAGCCAGATGATGGGACAGAACGTGGAGAACGAGTACCAGCTGATGCAGATCTTACGGGAATTTGCGGCAATGAAGCAGGAGTATGTGAAGGTGGAGGAGGCTCTGGATCAGGTCAGAAGGAAGGGGTATGGCGTGGTTGCCCCGGAGAAGGGAGAAATTTCTCTGGAAGAGCCGGAGATCATACGCCACGGCAATAAATACGGCGTGAAGATCAAGGCGGAGAGTCCTTCCATTCATATGATCCGGGCCAATATCGAGACGGAGATCGCTCCCATCGTGGGGACGGAAGAGCAGGCGAAGGACTTGATTGAATATATAAAAGACGCCGACCAGGGAGATGAGGGGATCTGGGAGACCAATATTTTTGGCAAGACCGTAGAACAGCTCGTTCAGGACGGTATTCACGGAAAGATCGGCATGATGGGAGACGAGTGTCAGCTGAAACTGCAGGAGACGATGCAGAAGATCGTGAACGAGAGCAATGGAAAGATGATCTGCATAATTATCTGACCTGACGAAAATAAAAAATTGTCAAGATATCAGCAAAAGAAAATTGAAAATTTACCGGAATCACAGAAAGAAAAAGTGTAAATTTTGCAGGAACTTTGTAACATATGCCGATTGTGGACATAATATACCCATGCTATACTAAGAAACGTAGCAATTATAAAATTTTTATAAACTTAAGGAAACAGCTTTTCGATATAATCCGGGTGATAGGGAACCGGAGTTTCTACCAGATACCGTAAATATCTGACTATCGGAAGAAAAGATACAAAAGTAAAAAGATATTACTTTTCACCGATATACTTCGAAAAAGCTTTTTCCCGCACCCGGTATAATTTCAACAGGGATTATACCGGCGCCGAGCGAAGCGAGTGTGCATCGCGAAGCGCATCATGTCTGAAAGACATGGGAGAGTTAAAGGAGGAGAAGAAGAGAGTATGGAAAATTTCTTCAAAGTGAAAGAAAAAGGTTCCACTGTCAGAACCGAGGTACTTGCGGGACTGACGACATTTATGGCGATGGCATATATCCTGATGGTAAATGCCGGCATGTTTTCTGATCTGGAGGGCGTGTCCTACAATGCGATTTATATCGCCACGGCGATCTCCGCTGTGATCGGCACGATCCTGATCGGCGTACTTGCCAATCTGCCGCTTGCACAGGCTTCCGGTATGGGCCTGAATGCGTTCTTTGTATATACCGTATGTTTCGGCTTCGGTCTGAGCTATGCCAACGCGCTGCTTTTGGTGCTGGTGGATGGTATCATCTTTATCATTCTGACAGTGACAGGCCTCAGGGAGAAGATCTTTGAAGCGATCCCGGATCATGTGCGGGTGGCGATCCCGGCAGGTATCGGTCTGTTTATCGCCTTCATCGGTCTGCAGAATGCAGGTATTGTTGTAAATAATCAGTCCACCTGCGTCAGCCTGGTTTCCCTGAATGTATTTTCGGGAACAGCTACCTGGGCTTCCGTGATGCCGATCCTTGTGACGCTGGGCAGCGTCATCGCCATTGCGGTGATGTCGAAGAAGGGTGTGAAGGGTTCCGTGCTTTTAGGTATCGTGGGCGGCGCGGTTGCTTACTATGTTCTGGGTATCACGGTTTCCGGTTTTTATGACGGTTTTGCGGCATCTTTAAGCTTTAATCCGTTTACGGCTTTTGCGGATTTCGGTTCCCAGGCTTTCGGGAAGGTATTTACGGCAGGTTTTGATTTCTCGGATTATCTAGCGGCGGGACATACTACGACGGAGCTTGCTGTTCTGATTATAACTACATCCCTTGCATTCTGCCTGGTGGATATGTTTGATACGTTGGGGACGCTGTACGGGGCCTGCGCCAGAGGCGATCTCCTGACAAAGGACGGCAAGGTGCCCAACATGGACAAGGCTATGCTGGCGGACGCTATCGCAACCACCTGCGGCGCGGTGTGCGGTACTTCCACCGTTACGACCTTTGTGGAATCTTCCGCGGGCGTGGCGGAAGGCGGCAGAACAGGCCTTTCTTCCATCGTGACAGGAGCGTTATTCTTTATCGCGATGTTCTTAAGCCCTGTTGCGGCGTTGATTCCGGGCTGTGCAACGGCGGCGGCACTGATCTATGTGGGCGTTTTGATGATGAACTGTGTCAGAAATATCGACTGGCTGAATGCGGATACGGCGGTTCCGGCATTTCTGACCGTAGCCATGATGCCGATGACTTACAATATTTCCTATGGTATCGCGTTTGGCGTGCTGGCGCATATCTTTATCTGCCTGTTTACCGGCAAGGCAAAGGAGATCAAGGCAGGGACCTGGGTGATCGGTATTCTGTTTGCGATCATGTTCTTTGTGACGCACTGAGGTGAGCGGGACGGCAGGAAACAATATGTTTTGAGTCAGTAAAATAAAGAGGAAATGGGGCTCTTTGCAGTGGATGTGAGGAGCTCCTTTTATTTTTGAGGGCAAAATGCCAGGCAAGCCTGGCATTAGCCAAGGTAGCCATGCTCCAAGCCAATCTTTGGTTGGCTTGGATATCCATTGGCGACTGCCGCGAGGGTGAAATTGCTTCGGGTTTTAGGAGTGTTCTTGAGAATTTCTTGAGATATACATGATAAAATAGACACAGTACACACAGAGGGGGTGTCGAAACTGAGAGAAAGAATACTGATTGTGGATGACGAGCGGGGCATTGTTGATATGATGAAAGCTTACTTTTCTCCGCAATACGAAGTTTTGACCGCTTACAGCGGCGAAGAAGCACTGAAAAAAGCGGAAAAACAGCCGGATTTAATCCTGCTGGACATCAATATGCCTGGAATAAATGGCCTGACCGTCTGCCAGACCATACGGGAACATGTCGCCTGCCCGATTCTGTTCCTGACGGCCCGCATAGAATCCGCCGACAAGATCACCGGCTTTCAGGCCGGGGCAGACGATTACATTGTAAAGCCCTTTGATCTGGACGAGCTGGCGGCAAGAATTGCCGCCCATCTGCGAAGGGAGAAAAGATGGCATAGTCAGTCCACAGTACGCTTCTTTGGAGAACTTGCGGTTGATTATTCTGCCCGGACTGTGACGATTGATCATGAGGCGATTACACTGTCCAGGCGGGAATTTGACATACTGGAACTGCTTTCTTTGCATGCAGGACAGGTATTTGACCGGGAACGGATCTACGAAACGGTGTGGGGGATTGACGGGGACGGAAACAGCGATACCGTCATGGAGCATGTCCGGAAAATCCGGGCAAAGTTTGCGGCGCATACGCTCCATAGCTACATTGAAACAGTTTGGGGGTGCGGGTATAAATGGAATGGCTGAAAAATATGAGTTTGAAAAAGTCACTTTTTCTTCTGTCTGTGGGATGTGTTCTTGTTTCACTTATCCTTATCTTTCTGGTATTTTCGGTCTGCGGCGCAATCAGGGAAAACTATCCCACCTGCGGCATTTCCTTTTCGTTCGGCGGCGCGGAGACAAGATTGGAACCGGTTACCGAAGAACAGCAGCGCGTTTTATCTCTGCTGTCCGGAATTGAGATTTTTTCCTGCGCAGTGTTTCCGTTGACAGGCCTGGGAATCGCTGGCGGCCTGTTTTACCGCATCAAGTTAAAAAGGCCGATTGAGCTATTGCGGGACGGCACAGAGCATATCCGGGCAAATGATCTCAATTTCTCCATTCCGGCAGTATCGACGGACGAGCTCGGCCAGATCTGTGCGGCTTTTGAAACCATGCGGCTGGAGCTTTTAAAAACAAATAAAGAGTTATGGCATCAGGCCGAGGAACGCAAACGGTTGAATGCCGCATTTGCCCATGATCTGCGAAATCCCATTACGGTCTTAAAGGGCAGCTTGAAATTGCTGCGGAAAGGTACGCCGGATGAACAGATCATTGACCGTCTTCAAAGCTATACTTTGAGAATAGAACAGTATGTGGAGGCTATGAGCAGTATCCAGCGCATCGAGCAGATGCCGGTGCGGATCAGTGAGGTGACTGCCCTTACTTTGCGGACAGAATTGGAGGAGACCGCCAGATTATTTGCTCCTGCTCTGGATATTGCGCTCTCTGTGCCGGATATGGGAACGCTCCGAATGGACCACGGGATATTCCTAAATGTGGCGGAAAATCTAATCGGAAATGCAGCGCGCTTTGCCGGAAAAAAATTAGAGATTGCTCTTTCCCTGGCAGAAAACACCTTATTCCTTTCGGTGATGGACGATGGCCCCGGGTTTCCCGCCGGATTGCTGGAAAGCGGGCCAAAACCTTTTGGAAAGCTGGAAGAAAACGCCGAACATTTTGGTATGGGATTGTACAGCAGCAGTCTCCTGTGCCTGAAGCATGGAGGAAGCCTACGGTTTAAGAACAGCCAGACGGGTGCGATCGCCACCGCGTCCATTCAGGTAAATCTCAAATTTTGAGCGTTTTTTGAGATTTGTGTTGTAAACTCTCCCTATCAACGATAAGGAGGGTTTTACTATGAGAATGGAAGCTAAAGAGTTATCCAAAATTTATGGCAGCGGTGAGAACCAGATCGTCGCTTTGGATAAGGCCAATATGGAAATGGATGGGAATGATTTTATTTCCATCATGGGGCCGTCGGGAAGCGGTAAAAGTACACTTCTTCATCTTTTGTCAGGGCTTGACAGGCCGACTTCCGGCGCCCTGACTTATGACGGCAGGGACATATACAGCTTAAGCGATAAGGAGCTGTCCGGTTTTCGCCGTCGGCGTATCGGTTTCATTTTCCAGCAGTTTCATCTTCTGCCTGTCCTGACGGCAAAAGAGAACATCATCATGCCCCTGCTTTTAGATAAAAGACAGCCGGATGAAGCGTATTTGGAGCAGCTGACACAGATGCTTGGCATCCATGACCGCCTGACTCATTTGCCCCATGAGCTTTCCGGTGGACAGCAGCAGCGTGTCGCGATTGCGCGTGCGCTGGCTGCACGGCCTGACATTATCTTTGCGGACGAGCCCACCGGAAACCTGGACAGCAAAAGCGGCGGCGAGGTGATGGTGCTGCTGCAAAATATCTGGAAAAAGATGGGGACGAAACTGGTTGTCATCACCCATGACAGCCGGGTGGCGCAGATGGCCGACAGACAGTTTGTGATCGTGGACGGCGTTCTTTCGGAGGTGACAGCAAGATGAAATCTTACCATGCGTTGGCACTCAAAGAGATCAGGGCGCAAAAAATGACCTTTACCCTGATTCTGATCGCCATTATTCTTTCCACAATGATGACGACGGTGATCGGGCAGTCTGTCGGGGTGCTGTCCGCCATGCGAGGGCAGCAGGCCATTGCTCTGGGGGGTGATCGCTATGCCACATTTTTGCAGATGAAGGAAGAGCAGGTTATGACGCTGCAAAAGGATTCCCGATTGTCCTTTGTCGGGGAATATGTCACTTTGGGGACTTTGGAACTCAATTCATCCCTTTCACTGAGGTTAAATGAATATCAGGAAGATGTTACTGCGATATATCCCACGATCGCCAGAGTAAAGGAAGGGCGGTTGCCGGAAGCACCTATGGAAATTGCGCTGCCGGAGGATGTGCTGCAATACCTCGGACTTGCGGGCGATCCTGGCGAACCTGTTTCACTTTCGCTGTCAAAGGCTCTCCGCCACGGAATCGAGAGTTCTTCTTATGATTTTACGGCGGATTTTACGCTGGCAGGCATTTTGGAGAGCAATTATCTGAATTACAGCTCTGGCGGTGTCACCGGCGTGGTGGGCAGGGGAACGGCAGCATCCCTGCTGCCGGAGAACTATCTCTATTACAATGTGGATATTCGGACAGCCGCTGGCAGTACATTTCAAGAGACTGTGAATGATTTGATTGCTGCGTTTGACATCCATGAGTTGGATACGATATATAATACGCCCTATCTGGACGCTCTAGGTATCCGCTGCGATGATGGTGGAGCTGACGTATCCGACCAGGGATTTTCTTTTATGCTGGCGGCAGGAATTATGGTCGGACTTCTGCTTCTTTTTGCGGCAGGGTTGGTGATCTATAATATTCTGAAAATCGCAGTATCCATACGGATCGGGCAGTATGGTATTTTGCGCGCCATCGGCGGAGAGAAAAGGCAGCTGTATTTTCTCGTGACTGCCCAGGTACTTATACTCTGTGTGATTGGTATTCCTGTTGGGCTCCTGTCCGGAACTCTGTCAGCAAAAGGCATCCTGACCGCTGCAACCGGCCTGGTTTCTCCGGAAATCTTTATGGTGCAAAGCAGAGAGGAACTCAATCTTTTGATTGCGGAAAACAGTTCAAACAGAGGTGTTTTCCTGTTGACAGGCGCACTCATTACATTGGTTTTTGCGTTTCTCGCTGCTGTCCCAGCAGCCCGATATGCCGCAAAGGTATCTCCAACTGTGGCTATGACGGGGCGGGGCAGCAAGGTCAGACGCAGGAAGCGGAAAACGAAAAAAATCCGGAATTTTGAAGCGTTTTATGCCAGACTTAATCTAAAGCGCAATCGTGGACGCACGGCAATTACAATGTTGTCCCTTGTTATGAGCATTACTGTTTTTATTGCGCTGCAAAGTTTCAGCTCTTTGTTAGATGCTTCCACCATGATACCGGATCATCTCGGAGATTATTCGGTTGTCAATGAACACAGCGGCATTCCTTCCGGTGAACTTGCCGCACTGGAAGCGGATGAAAATGTGTCCGCTGTGGCGGCAGAACAGTTTTCACTCTACGAATTGGATGAACAGTACCATCCCATCGGCATGGAAACCGGTATTACGCTGGGTATCGGCGAGTGCCTGCAGGTCGTTGGCTTAAATGACTGCTGGATGGAGGATGTATTCGCGAAACGTCTGACGCCGGAACAGATGGAGCAGTTGAAAGCAGGAGAGGGCTGTGTGATACGCAATCCGATTCTCATGCAGATTGGAGAGGAACAGATCGGCACCACGCAGATTGAGGAAGGCACACACATTACCGTTGCGGGAAAGGATTTGCCGGTGCTGTTGTCGCTTAGTGGATATGACACCTATTTTAGCGTAGGCAACAGCGGATTTACGAACGGCGTCCAGGTCCTGGTCAGCGATCGCTTGTATCCGCAGATTACCGGAACAGACAGCTATGCGGAACTGCGGCCCATCCTGTCGACAGGCGCTGACCGGAGTACATTTGACAAAGTATTGGAGCGGTTATGTCAGCGGATTCCGGGCAGTACGGTTATATCTTACGAGCAGGCCGACCGTCAGAAGGCGGAGAGCTTCGAACAGATCAGGCTGTTAGCATGGGGACTGATTTTGTTTATCACACTGATTGGTCTGCTGAATATCATCAACACTGTCTATACCAACATCCACACCCGCATTGCGGAAATTGGTATGCAGCGGGCCATTGGTATGAGCGCGGGAAGTCTGTTCAAAGTATTCTTGTGGGAAGGAGCCTATTATGGCCTGTTCTCTGCGGGAATCGGAAGCGCGGCCGGATATATTTGCGTGATTTTGGTGGAGGCTGCCAGGACAGATGCCATTCAGCTGGCGGCTGTTCCCATTCTTCCAATCGCAGAGGCAACCGTGCTTGCGATCGGAGCCTGCCTGTTTGCAACGTGCATTCCGTTAAGAAGAATCAGTAAGATGAGTATCGTGGATTCTATCGAAACAGTTGAGTAAAAGAATGGATCTGCCTGTCGGCAGAAAGGAAAAAGACGCTGTCAGGCAGGTCTGTTGCCGGATGTCAGGAAAGTGTGCGAAAAATCAGGACATTTTACTTGACCGCTGTTTTAATATGTATTATACTGTACTTGTTAATACAATACAGTTGGAGACAGAAAGGCGGTGCAGGTTTGGAGATCGTTGTAAGCAATAAAACAAGCCGTCCTCTGTATGAGCAGATCACATCACAGATCAAAATGCAGATCATGAGCGGAGAGCTGAAAGCCGGGGAAGCGCTTCCCTCGATCCGCTCTCTGGCGAAATCGCTGCAGATCAGTGTGCTGACTGTACAGAAGGCGTATGATGTTCTCCAGGAACAGGGGTTTATTGAGACAACAGCCGGAAAAGGGTGTTTTGTTTCGGCTCAGAATCCTGATTTTTATCTGGAGGAACAGCAGAAAAAGATTGAGGAGCACTTGGCGGAAGCGATCGAGATAGCCCGCACAAGCGGGATAACGCTTGATAAGCTGTCAGGCCTACTGACACTGCTGTATGAGGAGGAACCATCATGAAAAATGCTTTGTCCGTTTCGGGACTTACCAAAACATATCCGGATTTTACATTGGATCACGTGTCGTTTGACGTGCCCTGCGGCTCCGTGGTCGGGCTGATCGGCGAAAACGGCGCAGGAAAGAGTACAACAGTCAATGCGGTTTTGGGACTAATCGGGAAAGAATCCGGTCATGTCGCCATCCTGGGGAGAGAAGGGCTGGATGATCCTGTAAAAGAACAGATCGGCGCAGTGTTTGACGGCAGCAATTACCCGGAAATTCTTTCTCCGGCAAAGATAGGCCGGATCATGAAACATATGTACCATTCCTGGGATGAGCAGATATGGTTACGCTTTTTAAAGCAGTTTTCCCTGCCCGCTGACAAGCCGATCAGACAGTTTTCCAGGGGCATGAAAATGAAGCTGGCTATCTCCGCAGCCCTTTCTCACCATCCCAGGTTACTGATTCTGGATGAAGCCACAAGCGGGCTCGATCCGGTGGTCAGGGACGATATTCTGGATATGTTGTTGGATTTTGTGCAGGATGAGGAGCACTCCATTCTGGTATCTTCCCATATTACCAGCGATCTGGAGAAAATTGCCGATTATATCGTGTTTCTTCATGGGGGAAGGGTGGTCTTTTCGAAGAGGAAAGACGAACTGACAGAACAGTACGGGATCCTCAAGTGCGGCACCGCCCAGTTTGAGGCGCTTGATAAGTCTGATATCATTGTGTACCGCAAAATGGACTATGCGTGGCAGGTTCTGGTTTCGGACAGGGAAAGAATACAGAAAAAGTATCCGAAGGCAATGGTAGTTCCGACGACGATCGATGAGATCATGCTGCTCTATGTAAAGGGGGAAAAGGGATGAAAGGTGTTTTGTTGAAAGATTTGTATATTGCAAAGAACAATATTGTTGTGACGGTGGTCAGCCTGATCGTTCTGGGTTTTGGGCTTTCCTTTCTGCTGGAGACAAGCGCGCTTCTGGTTCTCGCGCCGGCTGTCTCCACGACGGCAGTTTTTATCAGCATCACAAGCGATGCGGCTTCCGGCTGGAATAAGAATGTGATTACCATGCCTCTTTCGAGAGGAAGGATCATCGGTGAGAAGTATGCTTTTTATAGTATACTTGCCGTATTCGGGGTGCTTGCTGCACTGATTCCCTGTGGGATTCTCGAAATGATCGGTGCGGATATCACAGTATCCTCTCTGTGTCTGTACGGCGCTATCGGTATGAGCGCAGCCTTATTTGCGGGCGGAATCAGTCTGCCCTGCGCCTATCTGTTTGATCCGGAAAAATCTCAGATCGTGTTTATGATGTCCTTTCTGGCATCCACGGGGATGATCGTGGCGCTTGTCCTCTTTATCAATCTGTTTCTTTCTGTGAAGGATCATATACTTTTAACGTTTGTGATTGTACTTGGTGCGGCAGCTCTTTGCTTTTTTGTGTCTTATCAGATTGCGGTGAAAGTTTATCAGAGGCGGGATATCGTTTGAACAGAAAAGCAGTATGGTTTTTGATGGCAGGGCGGAACAGGAATCACCGTGAAGGGTTTTTGTGTTCCCTGAAGTGAATTGTTAGTAAAGTGGGTTTTGCCAAAAACAAGTGGAAGAAAAGCTGGTGTGCAGGTGGTTCTTATAAAATGAATATGGTAAAATTTTATAAGAAACGAGGTAAGGCTATATGGAAAAGAAAATTTATATCACAGAGGAAGAACGGACAAAGTGTCAAAAGGTGGCAGATGCGTTTGCAGAGCTGTATGAGATGGAGAATATCGTAGTGCTTGATGTAGGCAGGTATGGCTTTGTAATGCTAAAATATTATAATCTGCCACATGGTTTTGAAGATGCCATAACTTTTACAGACAGTGTGGAACTATTTGAAGATTTGTGGGAAGAATGGCTGAATACAAAACTGTATTTACTGGCAAAAGGCACACCGTTGCTGGAGAAGGGCTATAAAGGTGTGTTTGAGGGTTTGCCGGAAGAAAAACAGTCGGAACTTATCATGAGGAAAGCTACTTTTGCAAAAGCGGCAGAGATATATCTATAATGTTGTTTTTGTGAGGAAAATGGAACGGTAGTTGGCGAATAATCAAAGGTTAGAAAGGCTCTGTGAGATGCAGAGCTTTTCTTATTTGTGTTTTATGAAAAAATGGAATGAATGAGTGGGATTTCGCCGTAATCGGCATTGTGGAAATGTCGTATAACTGGCTATTTTATGGAGTTGTGGGTAACTCTGTTTGCAGGATGTGGGAAAGCTGCACTTTGCTTTTCCATGTCCTGTGAATAGAGTTATCCATGACGGAATAGTCAGTTATGCACATTTCCATGATGCAGTTTTTATGGCAAGTCTGTTCATTTTACAAAAATTTGACATAAGTTATGTTTTTGATTTTACAAGCAGTATTTATGATAAAAAGCGTAGAAGAAAATATCACAAAGAAAAAAGGAGAAAATTATTATGAAAAAAATTGTTACTTTTGTTGCCACTTTATCACTTGCACTCGTAGCTATGACCGGATGCGGGAAGGCGGACAGCAAAACAGTATCTACGGATGGCTCAACCTCTATGGAAAAAGTAATCGGTGCTTTGGGCGAAGCTTTTGAGGAAAACAATTCCGGTGTAACCTTTACATATAACCCTACCGGTTCCGGCTCCGGAATTACGGCTGTGGCAGAAGGACGCTGCGATATTGGTCTTTCCAGCCGTAACTTAAAGGAAGAAGAAAAAGCGCAGGGATTGACTGAAACGGTGCTTGCGCTTGACGGGATTGCTGTCATTGTAAATCCGGATAATCCGGTAAATGACCTTGACCTTGAAACGATTAGCAGGATTTATAGAGGGGAAATAACAAACTGGCAGGATATAGGCGGCAATGATCTGGAAATTGTCCTGATTGGACGTGAAGCCGGGAGTGGTACAAGAGATGGCTTTGAATCCATTACGGACACGGAGGATGCCTGCAAATACCGTCAGGAGCTTACATCTACCGGAGATGTGATTACAACGGTGGCAGGCAATCCGGCGGCAATCGGATATGCTTCCCTTGCATCTGTAAAGGATACGGTAAAAACCCTTTCTGTCGGCGGTATTGTACCTGCGGAGGAAACGGTAAAAGATGGTAGCTATGTGGTGCAGCGTCCGTTTGTGTTAGTGACAAAGAGCGGCGCAGAGCTTTCGGCAACTGCACAGAAATTCTTTGATTATATTACTTCATCTGAAGCAGGTGAGATTATCTCATCTGCGGGTGCAGTACCAGTAAATAAATAATCCGGCGGATTATGAAAGGTTTTGGAAGGTGAAGTCAAATGAACAAAAAACAGTTCATGGAGAATGCCATACATGGCATATTCCTGATACTTGGTCTGATTACAGTTGGCTGTGTACTCCTGATTACTGTTTACCTTGTCATATCAGGGATTCCGGCTATTCGAAAAATAGGAGTTTTGAATTTCCTTTTCGGGAAGAAATGGGCTTCTACAGCAGCACAGCCGCAATATGGGATTTTTCCGTTTATCCTTACCAGTATTTATGGTACGGCTGGCGCAATCGTACTTGGAGTGCCAATTGGCTTTATGACAGCAGTTTATCTTGCTAAGATTGCGCCGTTAAAAATAAAAACCGTTATTGAAACAGCGGTAAGTTTATTGGCTGGCATTCCGTCGGTAGTTTATGGGCTTGTGGGAATGATGGTGCTTGTGCCAGGGATACGGATTGTTTTCCATATCCCCGATGGAGCCAGCCTGTTTGCTGCTATCATTGTACTTGCAATTATGATATTACCCTCAATCATTAAAGTGTCGCTTACGGCATTAGAAGCTGTTCCAAAGGAATATGAGGATGCTTCCCTTGCGCTTGGTTCGACACCGATTGAAACATACTTCCGTGTATCCGTTCCGGCGGCAAAAAGCGGCATTGCGGCGGCTGTTGTGTTAGGCGTTGGCAGGGCTATCGGCGAGGCTATGGCTATTATGATGGTGGCGGGGAACGCCCCAAATATGCCGAAAATTTTTCAGAGCGTCCGTTTCCTTACAACCGCTGTGGCAAGTGAAATGTCTTATGCGGCTGACGGAAGTTTACAGAAACAGGCATTATTTTCGATTGCGTTGGTTTTATTCCTCTTTATTATGCTGATAAATGCCGTATTAAATTTCTTTTTGAAACAAAGCAAGGAGTAAATATAGATGGAAAAACAATCAATTTCCCTTAGAAGGAAAACATATATTACAGCCATGCGTGTGTTGATGGGGATTTCCGTATGCATTACTTGTGCATTGGTATTATTTTTGATTGGTTATGTATTGTGGAAAGGGCTGCCGAATGTATCTTGGGAGCTGCTTACTACGAAACCGAGTTATCTGTCTGACCGGATCGGGATACTGCCGGATATTCTTAACACAGTCTATATTGTAGCGGCAACTTTGGTATTTGTTCTCCCGCTTGGAGTTGGTGCGGCGATTTATCTTACAGAATATGCCAAAAATAAGAAACTGGTAGAAATGATTGAGTATGCAGCCGAAACCTTATCAGGGATTCCGTCTATTATTTATGGACTTGTAGGTATGCTGTTTTTCTGTCAGTTTTTTGGTATGAAAACTTCCCTCTTAGCGGGGGCATTTACTTTGGTAATCATGAATCTGCCTACGATTATGCGCACAACGCAGGAAAGCCTGAAAACAGTACCGCAAAGTTACCGTGAAGGTGCTTTTGGGCTGGGAGCTGGAAAGTGGCGTGTGATTTATACCGTTGTGCTTCCAGGTTGTATTGATGGAGTCATAACAGGCTGTATATTGTCAGTGGGGCGAATTTTGGGAGAATCAGCGGCACTTCTTTTTACGGCTGGTTTTGCCCATGCCCTGAACGGGATTCTTGAAGGGCTTGGCAGTGCAGGGGCAACATTGACGGTCGCATTATATGTCTATGCAAAAGAAAACGGGGAATTTGGTATAGCCTTTGCAATTGCCGCTATCCTGATGATTTTGACCATGTTCATCAATCTGTCGGCTACACTGGCGAGCAGATATTTCCAAAAAAGGAGAAATGTATGAATAATATAATGAATCATGACAAAAATCCTGCCATGGTGGTAAAAGACCTGTGCCTGTGGTATAGCAGTACACAGGCTTTGAAAGATGTAAATATTGAGATTGAAGGACAGAGCATTACGGCACTGATTGGCCCCTCCGGGTGTGGGAAGTCTACTTTCCTTAAATCGTTAAACCGAATGAATAACCTTATCGCTGGTGTACGGATTACAGGAGAAGTGTATTATAGGGGCGATAATATTTTTGATGCAGATGTCGATGTCAATGAGCTTCGCCGCAGTATTGGCATGGTTTTTCAAAAGCCGAATCCTTTTCCTATGAGCATCTACGACAATATTGCTTACGGGCCGAGGACACACGGAGTGAAAAATAAGGCAAAATTGGACGATATAATAGAACGCTCTCTGCGTGGGGCGGCAATCTGGGATGAAGTAAAGGACAGGCTGAAAAAATCGGCATTAGGACTGTCAGGCGGTCAGCAGCAGCGGCTCTGCATTGCCCGTGCATTAGCGGTAGAGCCGGATGTGCTTCTGATGGATGAGCCTACAAGCGCACTTGACCCTATTTCCACATCTAAAATAGAGGAACTTGCAATGGAACTTAAAGAAAAGTATACTATTATCATCGTAACGCACAATATGCAACAGGCTGTGCGGATTTCCGATAATACGGCTTTCTTTCTCCTTGGCAATTTAATTGAGTATGGAAATACGGAAAAGATGTTTGAGCAACCAAAGGACAAGCGGACGGAGGATTATATTACGGGGAGGTTTGGATAATGAGAAGTCGTTTTGATGAACAGCTTGTTATGCTGAATAAAGAGCTTACCCAAATGGGGGCAATGTGTGAGGAAGCGATTGCCGCTGCTTCAAAAGCATTAACTATGGGCGACATAAAGCTGGCAGACAAGGTTTTATCCCTTGATGGAGAGATTAACCGGATGGAGCGCACAATCGAAACACTGTGTTTGAAACTGCTGTTACAGCAACAGCCGGTAGCAAGGGATTTACGGCAAATATCTGCAGCCCTTAAAATGATTACTGATATGGAGCGTATTGGAACACAGGCGGCGGATATTGCGGAAATTATCACGTTTCTTGACGGAAGGACTGGAGGGGAATGTGAACAGATCCGGTTTATGGCAGATGCGGCGAGCCAGATGGTTACAGAAAGCATTGACGCTTTTGTAAAACAGGATGTAGTATTGGCTGGTGCGGCGATTGACCGTGATGATGTGGTTGACGATTTGTTTTTACAGGTCAAGTCATCTCTGATTAAGCTGATAGCAGAAAAACCGACAGACGGAGGATATGCGCTGGATTTACTGATGATTGCCAAATATTTTGAGCGTATCGGGGATCATGCGGTAAATATTGCAGAGTGGGTGGCTTTTTCCGTGACAGGAGAACATAAAGGAGCATGATTATGAAAGTATGGTGTGTGGAAGATGATGACAGTATCCGGGATATTGAGGTATATACGCTTAATTCCACTGATTTTGAAGCAAAAGGATTTTTGGATGCAATAGCCTTTCGTGACGCTTTATCTATGGAAAAGCCGGATTTGATAATTCTTGATATTATGCTGCCCGGAGAGGAGGGCGTGGAACTGCTGAAATTTTTAAAAGACAGCCCTGACACTTGCAGGATTCCCGTCATCATGGCAACTGCAAAAGGCATGGAGTATGATAAAATCCAGAGCCTTGATTTAGGTGCGGATGATTATCTTGTAAAGCCTTTTGGGATGATGGAGATGGTTTCCCGTGTGAAAGCGGTACTCCGCCGGTGCAATCCTACAGAGGTAGAACATCTTTTGAAAGCCGGGGGGCTTGTTGTCAATCTGGACGAACATACAGTTTCCATTGATAATGAAAGAATACAGCTTACCTTAAAAGAATTTGAACTTCTCCGGCTGTTCCTTTCCCGTCCGGGCATCGCATTTTCCCGTGACCAGCTTTTTAATGACATATGGGGAGCTGATTATGTCAGTGAAACGAGAACGGTTGATATGCATATCCGTACTCTGCGTGTAAAACTGGGGGATTATGGGAAAATGATTGAAACAGTGCGTGGTGTTGGTTATAGGTTAGAGGTGCAGGCATGACAAAGAAAATTTTTAAATCAATTATGGTTGTAGCGGGGGCTGTCCTGATTGCAAGCCTTGTTATCATCATGGGATGTCTTTACAGTTATTTCAGTAATGTTCAGGGAAAACAGTTGGAGGATGAACTGTCTTTAGCTGCCATAGCCGTTGAAAAGGATGGACGGAACTATCTGGAGGAATTACAGTCAAGGGAGTACCGTTTGACATGGGTTGCTGAAAATGGAGATGTTATATATGATACACAGTCTGACGGGGAAAGTATGGAAAACCATGCGGACAGGGAAGAAATTCAAGAAGCCCTGCGGAATAAAGAGGGAAAAAGCTCACGTTATTCCACGACTCTTTTAGAAAAAACACTTTACTGTGCAAGGCGGCTTAATGATGGCTCAGTATTAAGGATTTCTGTCAGCAGCGTTACGATATGGGTGCTTGTTTTGGGGATGATACAGCCGATTTTAATTGTAGTTGTTGTAACACTCATTTTATCAGGAGTATTAGCAAGCCGTATTTCTAAACATATCATGGAGCCGTTAAACAGACTTGATTTAGAAAAACCGCTGGAAAACGATACTTATGAGGAGCTGGCTCCCCTATTAAACCGTATCAATAAACAGCATAAGCAGATTGATATGCAGTTGTCGGAACTCCAAAGGAAAAATGATGAATTTGCACAGATTACATATGGCATGACGGAAGGGCTTGTCCTTTTGAATGAGAAAAATATAATTCTGAACATTAATCCTGCCGCGCTGAAGCTGTTTCATACGAAACGTTCCAGCATAGGTAAAGATTTTCTGACAGTAGAGAGAAGCCATAATGTGAGCCACGCCATACAGGACGCATTTTCAAGTGGACACAGCGAAATCCGCATAGAACGTGAGGGAAAAGAGTATCAGATCCATGTCAACCGCATTGAATCTAACGGTATTGTAATTGGGGCGGTTGTTCTTGCCTTTGATATAACAGAAGCAGCTTTCGCAGAAAGGAACAGACGGGAGTTTACTGCCAACGTATCACATGAATTGAAAACTCCGCTGCAATCCATAATGGGGAGTGCGGAGTTAATGGAGAACGGTCTTGTAAAATCGGAGGATATGACACGTTTTGTAGGGCATATCCGCACAGAGGCAGGGCGGCTTGTAACATTAATTGATGATATTATCCGTTTATCCCAATTAGACGAGGGATGCGATATGCCGTTTGAAAATGTTGATTTATGTGAGATCGCATCTGAGGTGATGGCAGGACTGGCAGATATAGCAGCGGCAAAAGATATTGAAGTGGCTTTAACAGGAAAAAAGGTTTATATTAAAAGTGTCCGGCGGCTCTTAACAGAAATTATTTTTAACCTCTGTGATAATGCTATCAAGTATAATAAGAACGGCGGTACGGTAGAAGTAGCTATAGGCAGTCAGGAAAATAGTGCCTCGATTACGGTGAAGGATTCGGGAATCGGCATACCGCCGGAACATCAGGCAAGAATCTTTGAACGATTTTACCGTGTAGACAAGAGCCGCTCTAAGGAATCAGGTGGAACGGGATTAGGACTATCTATTGTAAAACATGCTGTACAATACTTGAATGGCAAGATTGAACTGCAAAGCAGCCTGGGGCAAGGAACGGTTATACAGATTATTTTTCAGCAAGATAAAAGTGATGTGGTGCAGTTTTCCTAAAAAACCTGTATTTTACATAAAATTATACAAAACATAACTTTTATATTTTACAAAGCATTCATAAAATTATCTTTATAAATATTCAAAGCAAACGCTGACGGTAATTTTATGAAAAATATATAGCGCATGAGCTTAAGAATGGCGGTTTTATTTGAATGTAAAACTGCCATTCTTTTTTTATAGACTATCAGTAAGGGAAAAGATATGATTAGAAAAAAGCAAAAACTGTATACACACCAAAGACAAAAAATAAAGAATAATTGCACACATAAAGGTGTACCGCAAGGAAGAAATAAACTTCACTGCGGTACACCTTTTTTAATGGTGCGAAATTTGTCTGATTTTGGCTTTTATTACAGTTTATCTGTTGCGTATTTGTGTGCAAAATCTGGCTGGAACAATTTTGATTCTGGAGGGGGATTCCGTTTGGGCTTACTGCTTCATGGTGGGCTGTTTTGAGAGCATGGATTTTTGTGTATCCCACACCTGTTTCATCAGCTTTTTCACTTCCTCCACATCTGTCAACGCCAATGATAAAATGTAAGAAAACGCCGAAGAAAAAATGCAGATTTAT
>OFFN01000033.1_pt1 | contig 141180 bp, 127 predicted proteins | sample 1521381 | NCBI WGS metagenome assembly OFFN01 (sample SAMEA3504112, study PRJEB24116) | mouse gut metagenome | biome: mouse gut; feature: mouse-associated habitat; material: faeces | place: Denmark | collected 2011 | reverse complement strand
ATCCTCGGCCAGAAGTGGGGAGTGAGACGTTTTCAGAATAAAGACGGCACTTTGATTCAGGCTGGTAAAAATCGCCGTAAGAAAGAAGATACTGAAACTGATCAGGTTGCTAAAGGAAAATCGTTCGTAGAACGCTATAGCAATCAGAAAATATCTCAAATGGGAAAAGCCAGTGGAGCCGGTGAAGAACTAGCTGTACAAGCAATCGCTTATACCACCGCCATTGCAACAATGTACGGCATATCGAAGCTTAGTGAACATTTTTCGAGAAAGTCTAAAATGAAAGAACTTGATGAATACAACAAGACTAAAGACATCAAGAGTTTTAGCGATGCTCCGAGATTATCTCAAAAGATGAGCGCAAAAGATAGCATGAAGCATACGAATCCAGATTATCCATCTGAAGGAACGACAATGAACTGTACTTTCTGTACAACGGCAATGGCTTTGAGAGAAAAAGGATATGATATAAGAGCGAGAAAGGTTAAAGGCGATGGTTTTTATGCTGATGATCTTTTTAAAGCAACTTTTAATTCTTCCGAAATTAAGATGCCAAAGCGAAGCAAACCAGATGATGTCTTAAAGACGTTAGCTTCCAACGGAAATGGAGCTTACGGAAATTTAACAGTTATATGGACTCTCGGAGGCGGTCATAGTGTATTCTGGAAGAATGAAAATGGAAAGACACATATTTACGATGGGCAATCAGGAGAGGAAATTACTAGCTCAGCCTCGGCTACGAGAAATTTTATGAGTTATGTAAATCTTCGCAATGTTAAGTATAATAGACTTGATAACTGTAAGCCAACAGAGTATGCTTTAGCTATCGTTGAAAGAAATGATAAGTAAGGAGGCGATATCTATGACAGTAAAAGAAGCTGTTGCTATCTTAACTAAAAAATATCCTGGAAGAGTTGTTCTTGGGTATTGGGAAGATGGCGATGATTACATTTTTAATACAAAACCTATCAAAGCTATTCGTGGACTTGCTGCACCCGGACAGTTTGTCGTTACAAAAGACGGAGATGTTTACGGAACAAATCCTATGCGGCATAATCTTGATCCTAAGGCGATGAAGAAAATTTGAGAAATTAAGAGGTAAATAAAATATGGCGTTATCGAATACTGCCGTTCCTAAATACTACGGCATGTTTCGAGATGCCGTACTCGGAGGTAGGATTCCAATCTGTCACGAGATAGAAATGGAGATGCAACGCATTGATGAGCTGATTGCAGATCGTGGAATCTATTATGATGATGAAGCTGTCGAAGGGTGGATTCGTTATTGTGAAGGTGAACTTACACTTACCGATGGGTCTGACCTAGTCCTACTTGATTCATTTAAACTATGGGCAGAACAGATTTTCGGATGGTACTATTACGAAGAAAGAAGTATCTACGAACCAAACCCTGACGGACATGGCGGACACTATATCAATAAATGGATAAAAAAACGGCTTATCAACAAACAGTATCTTATTGTTGGAAGAGGTGCTTCTAAATCATTATATGAGTCCTGTCTTCAGAGTTACTTTCTTAACATTGATACATCAACAACCTATCAGATGACTACTGCTCCTACCATGAAGCAGGCAGAGGAAGTGATGTCCCCAATACGAACAGCTATCACTCGTTCGAGAGGTCCGTTGTTCGCTTTTCTCACAGAAGGTTCTTTGCAGAATACCACCGGTTCAAAAGCAAATCGTGTGAAACTTGCCTCCACTAAAAAAGGAATTGAGAATTTTCTTACAGGGTCGCTTCTCGAAATCCGTCCAATGTCAATCGACAAGCTTCAGGGTATGAGACCAAAGTTTGCTACGATTGATGAATGGCTTTCTGGAGATGTAAGAGAAGATGTTGTTGGTGCTATTGAACAAGGTGCATCCAAGGTTGATGATTGGCTTATTGTTGCGGTGAGTTCTGAAGGTACCGTTCGTAACGGGAGCGGTGATACGATCAAAATGGAATTGATGAAGATTCTGAAAGGAGAATACCGCGACATCCATACTTCTATATGGTGGTATAAACTGGATTCTGTTGATGAAGTCGGCAATCCTGATATGTGGCAGAAAGCAAATCCTAATCTTGGTGTTACTGTCACCTATGACACATACCAAAGAGATGTGGAAAGAGCTGAAAATGCTCCTGCGGCGAGAAACGATATCCTTGCAAAACGTTTCGGTCTTCCGATGGAGGGATACACATACTACTTTACATATGAAGAAACTCTTCCGCACCGTAAACGTGAGTACTGGCAAATGCCCTGTTCTATGGGTGGCGATTTATCACGAGGTGATGACTTTTGTGCATTTACGTTTCTATTTCCTATTTCTGGTGGAGCATTTGGTGTCAAAACAAGAGCTTATATTTCTGAGCTAACTCTTATGAAACTTCCAGCAGCATTAAGAATCAAATATGATCAATTCATAAAAGAAGGCAGTCTTATCGTTATGGAAGGCACTGTTTTGGATACAATGTTGGTTTATGAAGATCTTGATGAATATACTGTTAAATGTGGGTATGACATCCGTTGCTTTGGGTATGACCCATACTACGCTAAAGAATTTGTTGAGCGTTGGTCTTCTGAGAATGGACCATTTGGTATTGTAAAAGTTCCACAAGGGGCAAAAACAGAATCTGTTCCTTTAGGAGAGTTGAAAAAGTTATCCGAGGAACGGATGTTGCTGTTTGATGAAGAACTTATGACTTTCTGTATGGGAAACTGCATCACATTAGAAGATACCAACGGAAACCGGAAATTGTATAAGAAACGTGGCGACCAAAAGATCGACACAGTGGCGGCAATGATGGATGCATATATAGCATACAAACTTAACAGAGATGCTTTTGAGTAATCTTTGATGAAATGGTAGAACCGACATCGGTTCTTTTTTTTATGTTTAAAAACGATAAGGAGGTGAGTGCATTGTCTGAGCTTAAACACCATGGAATTATCGGACAGAAATGGGGTATTCGACGAACACCGGAGCAGCTTGGGAATCTTAGCAAGAAGGATTCAAAATGGATTGCAAAAAAGAGCGATAAGATTACGGCGCAAGCTGAGAAGAAGACTTCCAGAGAACTTAACAAGTATGCTGATGAGCTAATGAAGAACCCTAACGCAGTTACAAAGTCCGGTAAACTGAGTGCTGCGACTATAACCGCATATAACCGGAGGAAAGCTGAACTTATGAGCCAATCGGTATCAAGTTTGCGTTCTCCGTCTGGAAAAGTTATCCAATTCGTAGCAAAGCGTGGGGAAATGGGAGTTATGATGGCACTCGCCGATGAAGGTTACAATATGGCGCAGTTGAAAAACGGAGTATGGTCATCTGGAAGAGTGGCTTATAAGAAAACCGTTTTGGATAAAGCATAGGGGGTGAGCATAAATGGAATTTTCTTTCGGTTCCAGGCTGAGACATGCTTGGAACGCTTTTACAAGCAATAAAGACCCAACAAGGGCTTATATGAATATAGGTAGCGGGTATGGATACAGACCTGATCGTCCAAGATTTTCTATGGGAAATGAACGGTCAATCGTTACGTCCGTTTTCAATCGTATTGCATTGGATGTAGCTGCGATTGATATAAAACATGTTCGGCTGGATAAGAATGGGCGATTTCTCGAAACTATTGATTCCTGTCTTAATAACTGTCTGTCGTTAGAGGCAAATCTTGATCAGACAGGCAGGGCATTTATACAGGATGCTGTTATGTCATTGTTGGATGAAGGATGCGTTGCCCTTGTTCCAGTAGACACAGATGATGACCCAGAAGATGGGTTACCAGGCTCTTTTGATATTTGTTCACTGAGAGTTGCTAAGATACTGGAATGGTATCCGGGGCATGTGCGACTCCGCATTTACAATGAACGGAAAGGAGAAAAAGAGGATATTCTTCTTCCAAAACGATTTGTCTGCATAATTGAGAATCCACTTTATGCTGTAATCAATGAGCCAAACTCAACTATGAAACGCTTAGTAAGAAAATTAAGTTTATTGGATGTGACAGATGAACAAACGGCTTCCGGTAAGCTTGATTTGATTATTCAGCTTCCATATGTAATTAAAACAGAGGCACGGAGACAACAGGCTGAAAATAGGAGAAAAGACATTGAGCAGCAGTTAGCCGGTTCTAAGTATGGAATTGCGTACACAGATGGAACGGAACATATTACTCAGTTGAATCGTTCTCTTGAGAATAATCTCATGAAGCAGATTGAGTATTTAACTTCTCTGCTATTCAGTCAGCTCGGTATTACTCAGAGTATTCTTGATGGTACCGCTGATGAAAAAACGATGCTGAATTACTATAGCAGGACTATAGAGCCTATCGTGTCAGCTATTGTGGATGAAATGAAGCGGAAGTTTCTTACAAAAACAGCTCGATCTCAGAAACAAGACATTATGTATTTCAGAGATCCATTCAAGCTTGTTCCGGTAGACAGTATTGCTGAAATTGCAGACAAATTTACAAGAAATGAAATTATGACATCCAATGAAATCAGGCAAGTCATTGGTATGCGCCCGTCTTCCGATCCAAAAGCAGATGAATTGGTGAATAGTAATATTAGTCAACCAAACGAAACTAAATCAAATGGGCAGAATCTTCCAAGTCGAGAAGAAACTGAAGAAGAACCCAGAACAGGTTAGCAGTTGTTGAATCAATTAGAGAAACTCATAACTACAAGAAATGAAGGAGGTAATTCAAAATGGTAAAGTGCGATTTTAGTGGATGGGCCACTAGAAACGACTTGCGCTGTGCCGATGGACGAATTATTCGGAAAGATGCTTTCAAAGGACAGAACGGAAAAACCGTCAGTCTTGTTTGGAATCACCAGCATAATTCACAGGATAATGTTCTCGGACACGCATTGCTCGAAAACAGAGAAGATGGCGTATACGCCTACTGTACTTTCAACGAAACAGAATCTGGCAAGACTGCCAAGGAACTGGTACAGCATGGCGATGTTGTCTCCCTGTCCATTTGGGCGAATCAGTTAAAGCAGACAGGACACGATGTTGTTCATGGTGTTATCCGTGAACTTAGTCTTGTTCTTGCTGGCGCAAATCCCGGTGCGTTCATTGATACCGTGATGAGCCATGGGATGGAGGCAGAGGATGAGATGATCATTAACTACAATGAGAACATCATGCTCTACCATTCTGCCGATGATCCGGAGAAAGAAAAGAAAGGCGAACCCCAGGAAGCAAAAAAGGAAGAGGAAAAGAAAGACCCTGATCCTAAGGGTTCCGAGGACGAGACAATCGGCGATGTTATGAAAACGTTGACCGAGAAACAGCAGAATGTCGTTTATGCAATGATTGCTGCTGCTTTGGAAGAAAATCCGGAGCAGGATGACAATGACGATGATGAAAAAGATGACAAGAATAAAGGAGGTAACAAGACTATGAAACATAATGTATTTGACCAGGGAGCTGTTCAGGAGAACACTTTCCTTAGCCATGCCGACCAGGTAGATATCATCAACCTTGCCAAGAGTAACAGTGTCGGCTCTTTGCGTACAGCCCTCAATATTTATCTGGAACAGAACAGGGAGACCTTGGAGCACAGCGGTATGGATGTTGATGATGTCCTGGTTCATGGAATCGCCGACATCGAGGCACTGTTCCCCGAATTCAGAGATGTCCGTCCAGGCGCTCCCGAGAGAATTACCCGCGATCAGGGTTGGGTTACTTCGGTAATGAGTAAGGCTTATAAGACCCCGTTCAGCCGTATCCGCACCCGTCAGATGGATGCCCGTTCCGATGAGCTTCGTGCAAGAGGTTATAAGAAGGGGAACAAGAAAGAAGACCGCGGCAATATGACCCTGTACAACAGGACCACGGACCCGCAGACTATTTTCGTAAAGGATAAACTGAACAGGGACGATATCGTTGACATCACGGACTTCGAGGTTGCTGATTACATCTATCAGGATATGCGGGAGAAGCTGAATGAAGAGATTGCCATCGCAATCATGGTCAGTGATGGAAGACTTCCTGGCGCCGAAGGCAAGATTGACGAGACCCATATCCGTCCGATTTGGGGCGATGACGAGTTCTTCACAATGCATGTTGATGTTGACATCGCAGGAGCTAAGAAGGAGCTTCAGGGTACCAATACCGGTGCTAATTTCAGTGAGAATTACATCTATGCAGAAGCGATCATCCGTGCAGCTCTCTATTCCAGGGAGAAGTATAAAGGAACCGGCCAGCCTGATTTCTACTGCACGCCTCATCTAGTAAACATCATGTTGCTTGCTAGAGATATGAACGGTCGTCGTATTTATGATACTGTTGCAGATCTGGCGAAAGCGCTGAATGTTGGGGAAATCCACACGGCTGAGCAGTTCGATGGTCTGACCAGGGAGACTTCCGATAAGAAGTCCAAAGAGCTTCTCGGAATCTTTGTAAATATGGCTGATTATACTATCGGTTCTACCAAGGGCGGCGAGATCACAAAGTTCAACCAGTTCGATATTGACTTCAACCAGGAGAAGTATCTGCTGGAGACCAGACTGTCCGGTGCTTTGACGAGGTATCGTTGCGCAATCGCTTTGGAGATGGATGTGACCGAAGAGGTGGCCGGTTAATAAGAGAATTCAAAATGGTATAAATTGACGAACCCGAGAGGTTCTTTTTTTATGCCTAAAAAGTCGGAGGAAATGAGAAATGAAGTTTTACGGACCGATCGGCTATGCTGAAATGGTGGAAACGAGCCCTGGCGTGTGGGATGAAAAAATTACAGAGCATATGTATTTCGGTGATCTGACTAGAAACACACGTAGGCTTCAAAGCGCCGAAACACTTAACGATGACATCAACATCGCAAACGAAATCAGTATAGTCGCCGATCCGTTTGCCAACGAGAATTTTCATGCCATGCGATATGTTAAGTTTATGGGCGCGAAATGGAAAATTTCTAACGTTGAAGTACAGTATCCGAGATTGATACTCACAGTAGGAGGTGTCTACAATGAGCAGCAGACGGCTGAAACTACATGATATTTTATGTAAGATTTTGGAGTGTCCGAATGAGGGTTTTGACTGCCGTGTTTATTTTCAGCCCCCTACTTCAGTTAAGATGAAATACCCCGCTATTGTGTATGGGCGAGATGATATTGAGAATGCCTATGCAAATAACGGGGTTTATCTATCTCAAATGAGATATTCAGTAACAGTAATGGACAAAGATCCGGATAGTCCTATTGTCGGTAAAGTTGCTTCACTACCTACAAGCAGGTTTAACCGACATTACGAGAAGGATAATCTGAATCATGATGTCTACACAATATTCTTTTAAGGAGGACAAAATCTATGAGACTTGAATGGGATAAAATTGGCGAGCGTTTGTATGAAACAGGCGTAGACCATGGCGCTCTTTATCCGATCCAGACCGGTGGTGTTTACACGAAAGGTGTTCCGTGGAACGGTTTGAGTGCGGTAACTGAAAGTCCGTCCGGTGCAGAGGCTTCCCCTGTTTATGCGGACAATATCAAATATCTGAACCTTATGTCTGTCGAGGAGTTTGGTGCTACTGTCGAGGCGTATACCTATCCGCCTGAGTTTGCAGAATGCGATGGATCTGTTGAGATTGTTCCTGGTATGTTTGCGGGACAGCAGAACAGAAAGATGTTCGGTATGGCTTATCGGACTATTCTCGGCAATGATGTTGACAACAATGACTATGGCTATAAGCTGCACCTGATCTACAACGCATTGGCGGCTCCTTCCGAGAAAGGCTACTCCACTATCAATGATAGCCCGGAACCTATTAGTTTATCTTGGGAACTGACCACTACTCCGGTAGCAATTACTACTGTAATCGATGGAAAGAAGCTGAAGCCTACGGCTTGCTTGACCTTTGACTCCACGAAGTTTGATAAGACTTTCATGGAGAAGTTGGAGGATATCCTGTATGGTACAAATCCTACTAGCGAAGGCGGTACCGATGGCACTGAAGCCAGACTCCCTATGCCGGATGAAATTCTCAAACTGTATCAGGAGTCTTTGGAAGCAGCAGGCTAATTTTATAACTGCATAATGTAACTGTTTAGGGAGTCGTACTCAGGGTGATGGGCTGGCGGCTCCCTATTTTATTTGAAAGGAGAAAAAAAACATGTTAAAGAAAACAATCACTTACAAGGATTACAACGGCGTTGAAAGAACAGAAGACTTTTATTTCAATCTCTCCAAGGCAGAAGCAATGGAGATGGAACTGAGTATTACCGGCGGACTTACTGAGATGATTCGGAAGATCGTAGCGGCACAGGATACGCCGACTATCATTGCGACTTTCAAACAGATTATTCTCAAGGCTTACGGAGAAAAGAGTCCGGATGGCAGACGCTTCATCAAATCTGAGGAACTTTCTAAGGCATTTTCGGAGACTGAGGCGTATTCTGACCTGTACATGGAACTGGCTACCGATGCTAATGCAGCGGCTGAATTTGTGAATGGTATTGTACCGAAGGACCCTGATGCTCCGGTGGCACAGCAACCTGCGAAACCGATTCTGACTCCGGTTACAAATTAGAAAATAATGGAGGATTGAGGGATGCTTCGTATTAACATACCGGCTGGCGAGGAGCAATGGGATGAAGTAAATGAAATCTTCATCTATCCAAAGGGACAAACGTTACAGTTGGAGCATTCCCTCGTCTCTCTTTCAAAATGGGAATCTAAGTGGTGTAAACCTTTTCTCTCAAAGCAGGAAAAAACCTTTGAGGAAAATCTGGACTACGTTAAGTGCATGACACTTACACAGAACGTAGATCCTCAGGTTTACAACTATTTGACGAGTTCCAATATTGACGTAATCAATCAGTATATAGATGCTCCGATGACAGCCACAACTTTTAGAGAAGAAAAAAAAGGAAAATCAAACAGGGAACAGGTGACTGCGGAGATTATTTATTACTGGATGATTGCTTTAAACATACCGTTTGAGTGTCAAAAATGGCACCTCAACCGTTTGCTGACTCTGATAAGGGTTTGCGACATCAAGAATTCGCCGCCTAAAAAGATGAGTAAGCGTGAAATCTTTAAGCGTAACTCTGCCTTAAATGCGGCAAGAAGAAAACAGTTGAATACTAGGGGGTGACCTTAAATGTCTGAAAAGAAGAAAGGCATAGATATATCCGTCTGGCAGGGAAATATTGACGCTGGACAGATTAAGAACAGTGGAATTGATTTTGTGATTATTCGTGAGGGTTATCGGCAGGCAGTCGATTCTAAGTTTTTTGATAACGTTAAGAAATGTAAAGAAGTGGGTCTTGCTGTCATGGGGGTTTACCACTTTTCTTATGCTCTGAATGTTGAGCAGGCAAGGCAGGAGGCGCAACTGGTGGTTGCAAATCTTCAGAAAGCTGGGCTTAGCAAAGACACCATTGTATTTTTTGATTTCGAGTATGACACGGTTACAAAGGCTGCGGCTGTCGGCGTGACACTCGGAAAAGCAGAATGTAACGCTCATACGAAGGCATTCTGTGAAACGGTAAAGTCTCTTGGATACCGTGCCGGTGTCTATTTTAATATTGACTATTACCGTAACTGGTATGACCACGCACTTCTGGATCAGTATATCAAATGGCTGGCAGACTGGACTGGAGATGCTGATTATCCTTGTGATTTTCACCAGTATACCAGCAAGGGAAGTGTTCCCGGAATCAGTGGTAACGTTGACATGAATTACTATTTTGTTCCTGAAATCAAAGAGAATGTGGTAGAGGTTGAAAATGCGAAGCCGGCAGTTGTTACTGGTGTAACAGCAGAAAAGGTTCTGGACATTGCTCGTGGATGGATCGGGTTCTCAGAAGCAAACGGTAAGTTCAAAGAGATTTTAGATCTTTACAATTCTCACAAGCCGCTTGCCCGTGGATATGCCATCAAGCATACGGATTCGTGGTGTGACTGTTTTGTGTCTGCCTGTGCGATTAAGGCAGGAGCTGTTGACCTGATCGGAACAGAAGTCGGATGTGAGAAGCATGTTGAGATTTTCAAAGCGATGGGTATTTGGAACGAAGACGGCTCTGTGAAACCGGCAGTCGGCGATGTCATCGTATTCAACTGGGATGATTCCACGCAACCTAACGATGGATATTCAGATCACATTGGCTATGTCGAGCAGGTTTACGGCGATACCGTCGTTTGCATTGAGGGTAATATGAACGACCAGGTAGGTCGGAGAACAATCAATGTTGGCTGGGGTTATATTCGTGGATTCGCCCATCCGAAGTATGCGAAAGACAATTCCGCACCGATTGTTGCTACTGCAAAGAGTATCGATGAACTTGCCAATGAAGTGCTTCAGGGTGCCTGGGGAAATGGTGATGCCCGGAAGAATGCTATAACGGCAGCGGGTTATGACTATGCGGCTGTTCAGAAACGAGTGAATGAACTTTGCGGAAATAGTTCCAAAAAATCCATTGACGAGATCGCCAAAGAAGTTGTTAATGGCGCCTGGGGAAATGGCGACGCAAGAAAGAATGCTCTTGAGCAGGCCGGATACGATTACGGTGAAGTTCAGAAGAGAGTAAATATTCTTGTTAAGACAACTAAAAGTTCCATTGATGCGATTGCCAGGGAAGTGATCGCTGGTAAATGGGGTAATGGGCAGGACAGAAAGAACCGTTTGAATCAGGCTGGATATGATTTCGCGGCTGTCCAAAAGCGAGTGGACGAACTCATGTAAGGAGATTTTCATATGATAACGTTCAGACAAAAGGGCGACTTCTCCAAGCTGACACGTTATCTGGAGAAAGCCAAATCGGTCGTTAAGTTGAGTGACCTTGATAAGTATGGCAAAGAAGGAGTAGCTGCTCTTGCATCTGCAACCCCGGTGGATACTGGCTTAACAGCCAATTCATGGTCATACGAGATCAAACACGGAAATGGAACGGTATCGATTTCATTTAAAAATTCAAACATTCAAAATGGAGTTCCGATTGCGATTATTTTGCAGTATGGACATGGAACTCGAAACGGTGGCTGGGTACAGGGGCGAGACTACATCAATCCTGCTATCCAGCCTATTTTTGACAAAATTGCAAATGACGCATGGAGGGAGGTTACTAAGCTATGAGTACAACGGTTGATGAAAGAGTTGTCGAGATGCGGTTTGACAACAGGCAATTTGAAAGTAACGTTCAGACCAGTTTGTCAACCCTCGACAAGCTCAAGCGTAGCCTGAATCTTGACGGTGCAGTAAAAGGTCTGGAGGGTATTAGCGCAGCATCAAAAAAATGTGATATGTCCGGACTTTCCAGTGCAGTCCAAACAGTTCAGGCTAGGTTCTCAGCGTTGGAGGTCATGGCAGTAACTGCTCTTGCGAACATAACGAATTCAGTAATCAATACGGGGAAACAGATGCTGAGTTCTTTAACCATCGCTCCTATCAAAGATGGTTTTGCCGAGTATGAACTGAAAATGGGCTCTATTCAGACAATTATGATGAGTACCGGAGCCTCATTGGAAGATGTAAATAAATACCTGAATGAATTGAACACCTATGCCGACAGAACTATTTATTCATTTGCAGATATGACGTCCAATATCGGTAAGTTCACGAATGCAGGAGTTAAGCTTGAAGATGCTGTAATGGCTATTCAGGGTATTTCAAATGAAGCGGCTGTTTCAGGAGCAAATGCGAACGAAGCTTCCAGGGCTATGTATAACTTTGCCCAAGCATTGTCGGCAGGTTATGTAAAACTGATTGACTGGAAATCCATTGAAAATGCAAACATGGCAACTGTGGAGTTTAAGACTCAACTGCTTGAAGCTGCTGTGGCTGCCGGAACAGTGGAAAAGACCACAGATGGTATGTATAAAGTTTTGTCCAAAAACAATCAGGGCAGTACAATGGATGAAACTATTGATGCTACGAAAAACTTCAATGATAGTTTGCAGTATCAGTGGATGACAACAGATGTTCTTGTTAGCACTTTGAGAGATTATGCTGATGAGACAACAGAAATTGGTAAAAAGGCTTTTGCAGCAGCCCAGGAAGTCAAAACATTCACCCAGTTAATGGATACGCTTAAAGAAGCGGTTGGTTCTGGTTGGGCTATGACGTGGGAGATTTTGTTTGGTGACTTTAACGAAGCCAAAACCATGTGGACAGATGCCAGTAATTATTTCGGCGGGCTTATTGATGCCATGTCGGATGCTCGAAATTCCATGTTACAAGGATGGAAAGATCTTGGTGGAAGAGCCGCCGTTATTGATGCTGTAAAGAATGCATTTGGAGCACTGGTTAGTGTTGTAAAGCCGGTGAAAGATGCGTTTAGAGAGATATTTCCTCCTACAACATCTCAGCAGCTTTACAACATGACGATTGCCTTGAAAGAATTTACTTCTCGTTTGAAGCTTAGCGATACAGCATCAGCAAACTTGAAGAAAACATTCAAGGGCGTATTTGCTGTTTTGGATATTGGTAAGCAGGCATTTTCAGCTTTATTCAAAGGTATTACCCCGTTATTTGGCGGCTTCGAGACTTTGGGTGGAGGAATTCTAGGCGTTACAGGAAATATTGGTGATTTTCTTGTAAGCATTGACGATTTTATCAAAAAGAATGATATTTTCGGAAAATCAGTTCAAGGGGTTATTGATTTCGTTGGGAAGGCGGTCAATGCCTTTAAGGATTTTGCAAAAGAAGTAAAGGATAAATTCAATCTTCCGGATTTGGACACGGTTAAAGAATCTGTAAAAGAATTCCTAAACATTCTTAAAGAGAAAATCAACGTTCCAGGTTTGGAATTATTTCATTCTATACTCGAAAGAATCCATATCAGGATGTCTCAGGTTGGAGAAGCTGCTGGAGAAATGAAGGGCGGTGTCATTATCGCTATCGGTGCCATAGGAGAGACTCTTTCAAAATGTAAATTCTTGCAGTTGCTTCAGGCTTTGTGGAATGGCGTAAAAACAATCGTCGGTGGAATTACACAGGTTATTAGTGGTTTAGCGGATACGATTATTGAAAAACTTGGAAACGCCGACTTCAGTGGAATTATTGATTTGCTAAATGGTTTATCCCTTGGTGGTATTGCGATTGGGCTTACCAAATTTATAAACAGTCTTTCTAATCCGTTGGATAGCCTCGGCGACATTATGGAAAATGTAACGGGAATTCTTGACGGGGTAAGAGGATGTTTTGAAGAGTATCAAAATCAGTTAAAAGCAGGAACATTGATAAAGATTGCTACTGCTATTGGTATTTTAGCAGCGTCAATTGTAGCGATTTCTCTGGTTGACAGCGATAAACTTGCAGGTTCCCTCGGAGCAATTACGGTTATGATGACGGAACTGATAGCTGCTATGGCTGTGTTTAATAAGCTCGGTGGTGTGTCTAGTAAAGGGGCTGGAAAACTTATCGTATTTGCAGCCGCTGTTCTTGTTCTATCGAGTGCAGTAAAAAAGATGGCAAGCCTTAGCTGGGGCGAACTGGCAAGAGGTCTGGTTGGTGTAGGTGTGTTGTTGGCTGAACTTGATGCTTTCATGGCTACAGCAAAGTTTAACAAGAAAGCTATGTCTAACGCCGTTGCTATGGTTATATTTGCAGCAGCAATCAAGGTTATGGCATCTGCCGTCAAGGCTCTCAGTGGTTTGAGCTGGGAAGAGATGGCGAAGGGTTTACTTGGTGTAGGTGTTCTTCTTGCCGAAGTGGATATTTTCTTAAATACTGCAAAATTCAGTGGAAAAGCAATGTCTACGGCTACTGGAATGCTTGTCATGGCAGCAGCATTAAAAGTGTTGGCTTCTGTATGCGGCGATTTTGCTCAGATGAAATGGGGTGAAATAGGAAAAGGTCTTACTGCGGTTGGTGCGTTACTTCTGGAGGTTGCAGCATTCACAAAGCTTACCGGAAACGCAAAGCATGTTGTATCTTCGGGGCTTGCTTTGGTGGAGATAGCAGCAGCGATGAAGATATTTGCGTCGGCAATGAGTGACTTTGCGAGATTCTCATGGGAAGAGATTGCAAAAGGACTTGTGGCAATGGGAGGAGCTTTAGCTGAGGTTGCTATAGCCACGAATTTGATGCCTAAGAATATGATCGGAATAGGAACTGGTCTTGTTATCGTAGGTGCAGCTCTTGAAATTGTTGCAGATGCTTTGGGAAAGATGGGAAAATTCTCATGGGAAGAGATTGCAAAAGGACTTGTGGCAATGGGAGGAGCTTTAGCCGAACTCGCTATCGGTCTAAATCTGATGAATGGCACATTGGCCGGTTCAGCAGCAATGTTTGTGGCTGCGGCCGCTTTAGGTGTCTTGACTCCGGTTCTTAGTGTTTTAGGAGCTATGAGTTGGGAAGGAATCGCAAAAGGGCTTATCACGGTAGCGGGGGCATTCACAATTATTGGAGTTGCTGGAGCAGTTCTTACACCGCTTGTCGGAACGATTCTTGCGTTGAGCGGAGCGTTTGCTCTTATCGGTGTGGGCGTGGTGGCTATTGGCGCTGGATTATTGGCAGCAGGATTGGGTTTATCCGCATTGGCAGTTGGGTTTACAGCTTTTGCTGCTTCTCTTACTGCTGGCGCTACGGCTGTTGTTGCCGGATTAACGGTTATTATTACTGGAGTAGCGGGCCTTATACCTGCAATAGTGGCTAAAATCGGTGAGGCAATCGTAGAGTTTTGTAAAGTGATTATTGCAAGTGCTCCTGTTCTTGGCGAGACGATTAAGACAGTTGTGCTGACTCTTGTTGATGTGCTGATCGAGTGTGTACCTGCTATAGCAGATGGCGCTTTAGCATTGATTGCAGGAGTTTTGGAGGCGTTGGTTGCGTACACGCCTTCTATCGTGGATTCTATATTCCAATTCCTGATTGCTATTCTTGATGGAGTTGCGAAAAATCTGCCGACACTTATCCAATCGGCAGTAAATGTTCTTATGGCTTTCTTCTCTGGAGTCATAGATGCTCTGAGTGGGATAGATGTTGACGTGCTTGTAAAAGGCATCGCCGGTATTGGTTTACTTTCCGCTATTATGGTAGCATTAGGTGCTGTTGCAGGACTTGTTCCGGGAGCTATGGTTGGCGTGCTTGGCATGGGTGTTGTTATAGCTGAATTAGCACTGGTATTAGCGGCAGTAGGAGCGTTAGCTCAAATTCCGGGATTATCCTGGCTTATCGGCGAAGGAGGAAAACTATTACAAGGAGTAGGAACAGCTATTGGTCAGTTTGTTGGCGGTATTGTCGGCGGATTTATGAGTGGTGTATCAAGTCAGTTCCCTCAAATTGGTTCAGATCTGTCGGCATTTATGACAAATATTCAGCCATTTATAGAGGGAGCCAAGTCAATAGATTCTTCTATGATGGAAGGTGTAAAAGCACTTGGAGAAACGATTCTTATTCTTACTGCTGCTGATATTTTGCAGGGATTGACATCCTGGCTTACAGGCGGTTCTTCACTTTCAGGCTTTGCTGAAGAGCTTGTACCATTCGGAACTGCGATGAAAGATTTTTCAACAGAAATTGCTGGCATGGATGGTAATTTGGTAGCGAATGCAGCAACGGCCGGTAAAACATTGGCAGAAATGGCATCAACTCTTCCTAATAGTGGGGGTGTTATAGGATTTTTTGCCGGTGAGAATGACATGAAACAGTTTGGTGAGCAGCTTATCCCATTCGGAGAAGCTATGATGGGATTTGCTCAGGCAGTAGCCGGACTGGACGCAAATGCTGTGGCAGAAGCTGCGGTGGCAGGAAAAGCTATGGCAGAAATGGCTACTACTATTCCAAACACGGGAGGTGTGGTCGGATTTTTTGCCGGTGAAAATGACATGAAACAGTTTGGAGAACAGCTTGTGCCGTTTGGAGAAGCTATGATGAACTTTTCATTGGCGGTAGATGGATTGAAAGCAGATGCTATTGTGAACTCGGCTACCGCTGGTAAGGCTCTTATTGAGCTGGCAAATACCGTTCCAAACAGTGGGGGAGTCGTGGAATTCTTTACAGGAGGAAACGACATTGATACCTTTGCGGCAAAGATTGTGCCATTTGGAAAAGCTATGAAAGAATATTCAGATGCCGTGGCAGGAATTGATGCGGATGCCGTGATGAGTTCTGCTACAGCCGGCGCATCACTTGTTGAATTGGCAAATACACTTCCAAATACTGGAGGAGTTGTGAGTTGGTTTACGGGTGATAACGATATTGGAGCTTTTGGGCAGAGTCTTGTATTGTTCGGTGAGAATTTCAAACAGTATTCTGATTATATGGCTGGAGTTGATGCTGGTATCGTGACAGCAACAACCAATGCAGCTACATCAATTGTTGAGCTTCAGAAAAGTTTACCAAAAGAAGGAGGGTGGTTCTCGGATGATATGACACTTGCTGATTTTGGTAAGGATATGTCTTCATTTGGGTCTTATTTCTCGTCCTACTATGCTTATATTAGCGGAATTGATACTGGTGTGTTATCCGGGGTTATTACCCAGACAAACAGGCTGGTGGATATGGCAAAAGGTATGGTTGGTCTTGATACAAGTGCAATGTCTGGTTTTAGTACCGCACTAACTTCTTTGGGGCAGGCTGGGATTACCGGATTCATCAATGCGTTCAACAACGCAGATTCTCAGGTATCAGCGGCAGCGACCCATATGTTGACTACTTTTTCCAGTGCAGCGAATGCTCAGCAGGGTAACGTGACATCTACGTTTACAAATCTGGTGCAGGCGATTCTTACAGCTATCAATGGAAAGCAGGCTGAATTTCAAACGGCAGGTTCCACACTGATGATAAAATTTATTGCCGGTGTAAAAATGCAGGACAGTTCGACGAGAATTACGTTCACTACGATTATCAGCGGATGCTTAACAGCGATTAAAAATAAGTATGCAGAATTCCAGACAGTGGGGTCAACAAGCATGATCCGGTTGATTGCCGGTGTAAAAATGCAGGACACAAATGCACGGACAACATTCCTGAACATCATTACGGCTTGTTTAACAGTTATCAAGAATAAGTATCCTGAGTTTGAGAGTGCTGGTCAACAATGTATGATTAAGTTGATTGCTGGTGTACGTAGTAAAGAAGGAGAACTGAAGAATTCATTCGTTGCAGTTTTGAGTGCGTGTGTTACTTCGATTCGGGACAAATACAACGATTTCTATTCGGCTGGTAATTATCTGGTTGAAGGATTCGCTAAAGGTATCGACGAAAACACTTACAAAGCGGAAGCTAAATCAAAAGCGATGGCTTCGGCTGCGGCTAAAGCTGCTAAGAAAGAATTGGATGAGCACTCACCTTCTAAGGTGGGGTATCAGATTGGCGACTACTTTGGCGTGGCATTTGTCAACGCTATCGGTAACTATGAAGATAAAGCTTATAGAACCAGTACTGATATGGCGAATGCTGCTAAAAGTGGTTTGAGCAATGCAATTTCCAAGGTGAAAGATTTCATCGAAAACGGAATTGATGCCCAGCCGACAATTCGTCCGGTTATTGACCTGTCAAATGTAGAAGCTGGAACCAGTAGGCTGAGTGCTATACTCAGTCGGACACAAGCTTTAACAATTAGTTCTCGCATGAATGAGGGACGTTACGTTGACATTCAAAATGGAGCTGATCCGGTTAAATCTGGAAGTACATTTAGCTTTACACAAAATAACTACTCGCCTAAGTCATTGTCGAGAGTGGAAATTTATCGGCAGACGAACAACCAGTTCTCGGCATTTGAAAGGATGGTGAAAGCATGATTAAGTCAATCACTGTGACAAACTATCTTGGCGATAGCATAAAACTTGAATTAGCGAGGCCGGAGGAATCTGGCTTTATCGTTACTTCTGTGACCGGTTTGGGAGCCGGAAAAGCAAACATCAACATGACCGAAGTTGCTACCAATAACGGTGGATTGTTTAACTCTTCCAGGCTTCCGAGCCGAAATATTGTGATTTCTTTGAAATTCATGTTCAAAGAAACTATCGAGGATATGAGACAGCTTTCTTACAAGTATTTTCCTATTAAAAAGAAGCTGACCTTGCTTGTTGAAACCGATAATCGTCTGGCTGAAATTGACGGGTATGTAGAAACAAATGAGCCGGATATTTTCAGTAAGGAAGAGGGTTCGGATATCTCCATTGTGTGTCCGAATCCTTTCTTTTATTCTGCTGGTGAAGATGGAAAGAACACCACAATCTTTTTTGGTGTTGAACCGATGTTTGAGTTTCCGTTCAGTAACGAATCTCTCGAAGAGTGCCTTCTGGAAATGGGTGCAATCCAAAACCAGACAGAAAAGGTTGTGGTCTACAACGGAGATGCAGAGATTGGTGTTACAATTACCATTCACGCAGTCGGCAAAGCGAGTAACATCACAATTTATAATACTGGAACTCGTGAAATTATGCGGATTGACACAGACAAGTTGGAGGCTTACACAGGTTCTGGCATTGTAGCGGGCGATGACATCGTAATCTGCACCGTAAAAGGAAACAAGTCAATCACGCTGATTCGAGGTGGTAAATCAACCAATATTTTAAACTGCCTTGAGAAAAATGCAGATTGGTTTCAGTTAGCAAAAGGAGATAATATCTTTGCTTATACGGCACAGTCCGGTGGCAGCAATCTTCAGTTTAAGATTGAAAATCGTATTGTTTATGAGGGGGTATAGTGTATGGATTTGACTGTTTTAAACACAGATCTGAATGCTGTCTCCATCATAGACACTTACGAATCATTTATCTGGACAGATCGTTATTGTGAGTATGGAGACTTTGAACTATACACGATGATGACCAATACTGTTCTTGGCTTTATCAAACAGGATTACTATGTGATGAACCGTGATTCCGAGCATGTCATGATTATCGAAAAGATACAGATTACATCTGATGCGGAGAACGGAAATCACGTTACGGTGACAGGTAGGTCTCTTGAATCTATTTTAAACAGAAGAATTGTCTGGGGGCAAAAGACCATTACCGGTAATCTTCAAAATGGAATAAAAACCCTTCTTATGGATGCTATTATTTCTCCTTCTGATAGTAGCCGACAAATCAGCAACTTCGTTTTTGAAGCATCGACAGACCCCGCGATTACCAATCTTACGATTGATGCTCAATACACAGGCGATAATTTATACGACGTGATAAGCAAGTTGTGCAGCGAGAGAAACATCGGATTTAAGATTACTTTGAATGATCAGAAACAGTTTGTATTCAAACTCTATGCAGGAACAGATCGGTCTTATGATCAGACAGAAAATCCATATGTGGTATTCTCTCCGAACTTTGAAAACATCATTAACAGTAACTACATGGAGTCTAAGTCATCTTTGAAGACTATTACGCTTGTTGGTGGTGAAGGTGAAGGCGCAGCCAGACGGTATACAACTGTTGGAGGAGGCAGCGGATTAAATCGAAGGGAGCTGTTTACCGATGCTAGAGATATTTCCTCTGATGTTGGAGATGGTGTAACCTTATCGAATGCCGAATACATTTCTCAGTTAAAACAACGTGGAAGTGAAAAACTGGCTGAAAATACAGATGTGACGTCTTTCGAGGGGCAAGTGGAGACAACCATTATGTTCCGCTATGGAGAAGATTTCTTCAACGGCGATATCGTTCAAATTGCTAACGAATACGGACATGAAACAAAAGCTCGGATTTTGGAGATAGTCATGTCAGAAAATGAGGAAGGGAGTTCGGTTTACCCGACTTTTAAAACAATAACCGAGGAAGGAGGAGAGTAAAAGTAAATGAGCGTTACAAGTGGATTTTTCAACTCGTTCAATCATGATCGACGGTACAATGCAGAACAGATGTCTGCTATCTTTGACGGAATCATAAATGATGGTGTTTTTGCAAACATTGGTACAGCTTTTGCTGTTCAGGCCGATGAAGGCGATAATATTTCTGTTGGGATTGGACGGGCATGGTTCAACAGTACATGGCTTTTGAATGACGCAATTCTCATTCTTACTGATGATGTATCAGAGATTCTTTTGGATCGTTATGATGCAGTTGTTATCGAGATAGACCATTCGGATTCTGTTCGGGCAGGTACTATCAAGATTGTGAAGGGAAGTGCGTCAAGTTCACCGCAATTTCCTACGCTGTTACATACGACCGATGTGAATCAGTATCCATTGGCTTATATTTTCCGTAAAGCGGGCTCTATGGAGATTACCCAGGCCGATATTACAAACATGGTTGGCACAAGTAGTTGTCCGTATATTACAGGAATCCTCGAAGTGGTAAATGTTGACAACATCGTTGCTCAATGGGAGGCTCAATGGAAACAGTGGTATTCCAATATTACCACAAACGGGTCAGAGGACTTTACAAGCTGGATGGGTGAAAATGCAGCCATGTTTGCTACTTGGTTTGCCGGTTTGCAGATGATTCTTAGCGGAGATGAAGCTGCGAATTTATTGCTCTTGATACAGGCTCATGGAATTTGTGATACCGATACCGGAACGGCGGAAAAAGCTGTAACCAGTATCGGTTTTTCTTTGGTCGAAGGAGCTACCATTCGGATAAAGTTTTCTGCGGATGAAGAGCCGATTGGAAATGAAGAAGAATTGGAAGACTCGAACGGAAATGCGATTCTCGATGCGGATGGACACACAATTATCGGCGTTCTTGATTTTGGCAAGATTGCTGAAAATCCAACACTTAATGTGAGTGGTACGGGGGCTTATCCGCTTCTGCATAGAGGCTCCCCAGTTCCTGGACTTTCTCTTTGTAATGGGCGAATCTATTCGGTCCTTTTTGACGGATATGCTTACGAAATCGTAGGTGATATTGGCATGACTGGTGGCTATCAGAGAGATGTCCCGATTGTTCTTCCCGCAGATGGGGTTTATCAGATTCTTTTAGAGGATTCATCAGAGTCAGAATGTTGCGGACTTTATATTTACCATACGGCGACTGGAAAATTAACAGCAATACATGAAGCATCAGGCGTATCGATTATCGGAGAGGGATTGACATTAAAAGTAACTTCAAGCCGTAAACCATCGCTACACTATGCAAGGATTTAATAGAAAGGAGAAATTAAGAATATGAAAATTACAGAGTATCCCGGAATTGGGAAACTGACTGAGGACAATGTCCTGTTGATAGACGGGGACAACGGAACAAAAAAGATTTTTGTTGGTGACGCTATCATGGAGATGCTTCATCTGACATCGGCAGAGCTTCACAGAATGATTTTCAGAGGAAAGAATCTTGGGAGTGTCTTGACTGCGGAACAGAAAACAGCGATTCAAAATGGAACGTTTGAAGATCTCTGGCTTGGGGATTATTGGGAAATTGAGGGAAGAATCTGGCGGATTGTAGATTTTGACTATTGGCTGCATTGCGGCGATACCGCATTTGAAAATCATCATCTGGTGGTTATGCCTGATAAGTGTCTTTATACGGCAGCGATGAATTCTACCAACGTAACAACTGGAGCGTATGTCGGATCAGCGATGTATACTTCCGGGCTTAATCAAGCGAAGACGATTGTTACAGCGGCTTTCGGAAATGCGGTGCTCACACATAGGGAATATCTTGCTAACGCTGTTAGTAATGGTAGACCGAGTGCAGGAGCTTGGTATGACTCTAAAGTAGAACTCCCTAATGAGTGCATGATGTACGGTCATCTGCATTTCTCGCCAGTATCAGATGGCACAAATGTTCCTGCTATATACACAATCAGCAAGACTCAGCTTGCGTTAATGATGGTATGCCCCAAGTTCATCAATCCGGAAAGAGAGAATCAGTGGTTGAGGGACGTCGTTTCTGCGGCTCTTTTCGCTGATGTGAACGCCATTGGCTTTACGACCTGCCACTACGCTTCTTACACTTTTGGAGTTCGTCCGGTTATCGCCATTGGTTAGGTAAATCTAGGGGCCTTGTGCCCCCTCTGGGGTAAACACCGTATTCAGGTGACCAAAATTTGCGCTATAAAAAATAAGAATTAAATGAAAGGAAGAATCAAAATGGATGAGAAAATCTATAAAGTTACCCTTGCCGATGGAACAGAGCTTGCGGGTCTTTCCATGAATGGTAATAATTTTATTTCGGCTGTTCCTGTTGATGCAGACATTTTTACAGCGAACTGTTCACCTGTTGCGATTAGCGATGGAGAAAAAGAGGAAATCCATGAGCACATGGAACTGGTGCAGGTAACAGTTGTTGATGACAGATACTGGTTTGTTCTTCGTGACCTGACAACCGCAGAGTTGGAACAGGAAAAAATGAAATCCGATATCGAATACATCGCTATGATGTGCGATGTTGAACTTTAAGAAAGGAGATCACCATTATGCATAGCAATAAATACGATACTGTAAAACGCTACTACAGCCTGAAGCTGTGGAATGACACAAAAGTTCGTAATGCCGTAGTAAAAGGCTGGATCACCGAAGCAGAATTTGCTGAGATTACGGGGAAAGCTTACTAAATGAGCGTTCTTGTCAGTGACCGAAAAGAATCGAAGTTTGAGGCAATCACATTTTCTGTTGAACTTCACAACATGCTGCTTGACTTTATGCAGAGAAACTTTGGAGTGAAAGACTTGGAACAATTTGTCAGGATTCAGTATGCTTACGGGAAAGAGCCAACCGAGAATTTTTCAAAGTATCGGTACCTGATGACCAATTTCAAAAATAGAATTGATCAACTGGCGTCTCAACTTACAAGCAATATCAGAGCGGCTAATTCTATCTATCCAACTTCCATGCATGAGTATGAAGAACGCAGAGATTACCAGAATAAGGCAATCATTAACTGTGAACAGATTATAAAAGAGTTACAGCGTATTGTGGAAATCTTTGAGGTCGATATAAATGTCTACGGCAGATATGTAAAAGCTATCGACCGAGAAATCGGTTTGATAAAGAAGTGGCGTCAGAGGGATCGTAAGATCAAATCATATTTACCACCGGGCAACACCTAATACGTGTCGTTTCTGCGGCTAATTTCGCTAATGTGAACAACAATGGCAATACGAACTACAACAACGCTTCTAACACTAATGGAGTTCGTCCGGATTCTTCGCCTAACCAACGGAGAAGGAGGTGTTGTCCGTTCCATCAAAGGATAAATGACAAAGCTGGACGCAATTTACTACGGTAAATATTGCTATCACGGTGAATAATTATGACGTATGAGGAGATTGTATCTGACGCCAACAACTTGTATAAGGCTTACAGGGCTTCTATAAAAGGCAGTAAATGGAAGGAAACGACGCAGAAATTCATCATGAATTTCCTTAGATATATCTTTTCCATACAAGAAGAGCTTCTCAATCGGACACTTCAAAATGGGCCGACCGAGGAGTTCTCTTTGTCTGAACGAGGCCGTGTAAGACCTATTACAAGTATCCAGATAAAGGACAGAATTGTCCGCCACGCCCTTTGTGATGAAGTAATTTTGCCAGAGGTGAAGAAACATATCATTTACGATAATTGCGCATCTATTAAAGGTCGGGGCATTTCACGCCAGAGATTTCGTTTTGAGGTGCATCTTCGGAAGTATTACAAGTTACATGGTAACGAAGGATGGATTTTATTTGGAGACTTCTCAAAATTTTACGACAATATTATTCATGAGATTGCAAAGCGGGAACTGCTGAAATTATTTGACGATGATAAGTTCATTGGCTGGCTCTTAACACTAATATTTGATGGATTCAAGATTGACGTTTCTTACATGACTGATGAAGAATACGCAAACTGTATGGAATCCACGTTCAACAAAAACGAATACCGGAAAATTCCAAAGGAAAAACTCACCGGCGAAAAATGGATGGCTAAATCTGTTAATATTGGAGATCAGTTATCTCAAATCGTCGGTATTTATTATCCTTACCGAATCGACAATTATGTTAAGTATGTGATGAGCCAGAAGTTCTATGGAAGATACATGGACGATTGGTACGTCATGAATCCAGACAAGCAGGTACTTCTCAATATCCTTGATGGAATTCGCACCATAGCAAATGAACTTGGCATTCATATCAATGAGAAGAAAACCAGAATCGTCAAGATTTCCAGTACATACAAATTCCTGCAAATTAGGTACACGCTTACCAAAGATGGAAAAATCATAAAACGTATCAATCCCGATAGGGTTACAGCAATGCGGAGAAAACTGAAGAAGCTGGCCGTTAAAGTGCGGAATAATGAGATTGATTATGATGGAGTCGAAAACATGTTCCGTGGTTGGATGGGTAGCTTTTATAAGTTAATGTCCAGACAACAGCGCAAAAATCTTATCGGGCTTTATGAGGACCTATTCGACAAAACGATTACGGTTGTCAACAAAAAGCTGGTTATATTCGATAGGTCACCACAACAAAAAATAAAGGAGGTATAGACATGGAGTCCTGGCTTCAAATCTTACTTACAATTTTTAGCTCAGTCTTAGCGTCTTCTGGGCTGTGGGCCTATGTAACAAAACGGCTTGAAAAGAAAGACGTAAAAACAGAAATGCTTATAGGGCTTGGACATGACCGGATTATGTATCTTGGCATGGCCTATATTGAGAGGGGATATATTACTTCGGATGAGTATGAAAATCTTTACGAATATCTCTATAAGCCTTATGAAAAAATGGGCGGAAATGGCTCCGCCAAGCGAATTATGAACGAGGTAAATAAACTACCTATACACAAATCACAATATAAGGAGGAAACAAATCATGAAGATGAGTAACAAAACTTACGATGCGTTAAAATGGGTGGCACAGTTTCTGCTTCCGGGGGCAGGTACTTTGTATTTTGCATTGGCGGGTATCTGGGGACTTCCCTATGGGGAGCAGGTAGTCGGTACTATCACGGCTGTCGATACTTTCCTTGGAGTTCTTTTGGGAATCAGTACGGCGAGTTATAACAAAACCAACTAACTAAAGGAGGATGCTGACACATGGCTAATCAATATGTAAATAAAGTTATCTATGGCGGCAATACTCTGGTAGACCTTACGAGTGATACTGTTGATTCCACCCATCTTCTCAAAGACGCAACAGCTCATGATAAGTCTGGTGCGCCTATTATCGGCGAATGTACCTTTGATTCGGATACTTCCGATGCCGATGTGGCGGTTGCTGAGATTCTTACGGGGAAGACTGCTTATGCCAGAGGTGTAAAGGTAAAAGGAACAATGCCGAATAATGCTGGTATCAATGAGAAGATTACGACTCTCGCCCAAGAGGTGACTGTTCCGAAAGGATATCACGATGGTAGTGGAAAAGTTTCGATTGATGCAACAGAACAGGTGAAGCTTGTCGCAGCGAATATTCGGGAAGGAATCACAATTCTTGGCGTAGAGGGTTCAATGTCTGGTTCTGAAGGAATGAAGGCCCAGGCAAAGACTGTAACACCGGCAAAAACAGAACAGACGATCCTTCCGGATACAGAGAACGAATTCAACTGTTTGTCTCAGGTCACTGTTGCTGCAATTCCATATACAGAAACAGACAATGCTGCTGGAGGTAAAACGGTAACGATTGCGGGGTGATTAAATGGCAGTAAATAAAGTTGTTTACGGCAACGAAACTTTAATCGACCTTACAAACGACACTGTCGTACCTGAAGTGCTTCGGAGAGGATACACAGCTCACAAGGCAGACGGTACAGTCATCAACGGGGAACAGGGGATCTTGACATTTGATGATTATCCTAACGAAGAAAAATTCTTTCATGAATTACAGGATTCAGATGGGGAAAGGATTCTCGATGATTCCGGGGGAACAATCTGGAGTAAGACAGTGTACCGAAAAGTATAGGAAGGAGGTCGCATTATGGGAAACAGTATCGAGTGTGTTGGCGCTGTGAAAGCTATTCATCAGTCCGATAACGTTGACAGATGGAAAAGAGAATACCAGTGTTTCAAAGCAGATTTTGGCGATCTTCCGAAAGATGATGATTTGGCAAGCGGTTCATCTGTGATGATTTTAGATACCGGGGAATACGCTGAATACCATAGACCGACCAAGTCTTGGAATATTATTTGATGGGAGGAGTGAGACATGACAGGAAATCAGGCTTACGCTCTCTCCCGCAAATACACGGAAGAGAGTCTTAAAGGAGCGGGTGCTCTTAAAGGAAAAAGTCCTTACGAAATAGCGGTGGATAATGGCTATACTGGAACAGAACAGGAATGGCTTGAAAGCTTAAAAGGTTCTCCTGAAAGTCTGCTCTCAGATGAAGAAGTTTCAGAAGAGTCTACTTGGAGTTCTGCCAAAATTTCAGAGGAACTGAAGAAAATTTCCGAAAGTGGTGGCGTAGTCAGTTACCATGAAACGGACAACGATTTTGGCGGGAAAACCGTTACCATTTCGTAATTGGCGAAACCGAAAATTAGTGGTACAATGAAGTCGTTAGGAGTAGTTCAATGTAGATTATTTCTTGCTTATTCCTACATTTGAGCTGATAAATGGCTTAAATACAGGATTTTTGGATTTTATTTATATAATTTGTGTGGAACTAATGAACGATACAGAATAAAGGAGAGGCTATGCAATTATCCTATCTGGAAGAGATTCCAAATGAATATCAGAAAGTCCTTGTGATCGGGAAAACCATAGAACGGGACGGGCAAAAATATCACATTGTCGGCATGAGTTCGGGGCGTACAGTTCAGCTTCATATTCTGGAGCCGTTTCTGGAAAAAGAGCGGGCTCGTCCCGTGAGGCGGAGGTCTGTCCGGCAGCGCAGGCAGTTGAAGGAGCAGGGCGATCAGGGTTTCAACAGTTATCTGCATTGCCGCGAATTTCAGCTGGGTGATAAGAAGATAAAGATGCAGGGCGGCAGCGGCGGTTCTCTGAAATATTCCGAGCAGGATTACCGGACCATCACGCTGTTTATCGATATGATGCGTGCCGGATGGAATCCGCCTGACTGGCTGAAAAATGAGGATTGGAATCATTTACAGTTAGTTTCGCTGACAGCGGCCAATTTAAAAAGACTGCCAAAGTATACCCCGGACATGCCCATCACCATCCTTCATCACCCTGACTCTGTCAGGCATCTTCTTGAAAAGTCTGTTACGTTTATAGTGGGAAAAGCTCGCTCCCTCTGTTTTACGGATCACATGGGAGATAAGGTGTGGTGTCATATCAACCGGGTTACTTTAATCGATGTGTGGGAAGATAGCGAAAGGCAGTTTAACGATCCCCGATATGTTAAAAAAGTGACGCCGGAACAGCTACAGGAAGTAAAAGAGCACTGTTACAGGGCGCTTGAAGAAAGCTGTCCCAAGGGGATGTGCTATTTCGGGATAGAGTACGAGTGCAGCAAAGATTACAGCCTGCAGTTTTATGCCAGAGAATATTTGAACTCTTATCCCGAATGCGGTAATGGAAGCGCTGTTTTCTTTCTGATGCATTTGAAACCCGATCGGAAAACAGGAGTCCACGGCCTGCCCTTAAAGGGATGTGCGATCCAGACGGCGGTCGCACCGGATACAATGAAAATGCCGGCGGAACTGTTCTGTTATTATGAGAAAGTCGCCGCCTGGGAGGAAAGCGTTTAAGACGGGCTAAAATTCATAGAAAACAGCCTTTAATATCGTTACCTTTTCTTCCATCTGGATATGCTGCTCATCTCCATTTAAATCCATATAGTTAACCCAATTGGCTTCTTCATCAAAGAAGCCTTTTTCCAATGATAAAAAATCCAGTTGTTTTCCCGGATTCACGGTATTAAGATATGCTCTGTATCCATATCCCGCAAAAATCAGCTCATTTTCGTCTCTTTCCATTATGATTCCTGCCGCAGGGATAAATTCATTTTCGTCGTCGATCCGGTGATAAAATTCTATCGAAATCTGATATTTGCCCAGTTTGATCTGTTTTGACATACGGCTTTCGTCCTGTGAAAAGCCAGTCATTTTATCCGTCCCGTAATATTCCGAAATAATCGGCATCATATTTCCCAGCAGCTTATAGCTTTGAGATAAATATTCTTTTACCAGTTCACTTGACACATTCTTATCGGCAGAATCTGTATGCATTTTTTGTGTAATAAATGATTTATTCTCGCCAACGCTTTCCGCACCAAAAGGAGAATAGCACAGCGCATTATATTTCCCTATGGCCGTATATAAATTGGCGGCCGCCCATTTATCCCTTCTTGTTTCCGCTATAAAAAGAGGATTGTCATCCCTTGTGTATAAACCGGCAAATTTGTCAAATTCAAAGGTATAAATGTCAGGCGCTATGAAATCCAGGCAGGGCGCTCCCCTTTTCCATACATCGATCATTTCCGGGATCGGGCCTCCGCATGGATAGAAACCGGGCTTTTCGTCATCCGTTTCATTTAACCAGACATTGGTGAACACAGGCAGTGCATAACTCTCTTTTGCGACTGCGGCCAACTCATTGAGATACCTCGCATAATGCCAGCACATAAATACTTCGCCCGCAACTTCCCCGAACATTCCCTGCCAGGATTGATCGGAAGTATGTTCCGACCGCTTTATCATTTGTATAAAAAAATCATTCTCTGTTTTCCTGAAATGCTCCAGTAGTTCAACCGGTACATTTTTCTCAAAGGCTTCTGCCGCCGCAGCGGAAAAATCTCTCGCCGCATCTAAAATACCCACTTCGTTTTCAATTTGTAATGCAATGACTGTCTGCTGGCCTTCATCCGTTTTTTTAATATACTGTATCAGCTTTCTAAAGCTTTTTAATTCCGTTTCTAAAATACCGCTCCCAAACATGCTAAGTGTCCTGGATCTTATTCCATATTCATTTTCTGTTCTCGGGAATCTCGTGAGGTCTGTCTTGATCCAGGATGGCACATAAGTTGAATGACCATTTTTCCAGGTTCCAAACCAAAGGAATACTAATTTTTTATTATGCTTCCGTGCACCATTTATCAGCTCTTCTACCAGTGCAAAATCAAAATAATCCTCCCGCGGCTCTATGGATTCCCAGGGTATCGGAACCAATACCGTATTGCAGTTCAGTTCCTCCAGCTTTTTCCAGACACTTACCATATATTCCCTTGATGTTCCCGCAGAATTATGGGTTTCAGCCGCCAGCAATATAAACGGCCTGTTATTCACCATAAAGGTAAATCCATTATTCCTTTTCATGATTCCAGGTAAACTATTCATAATAACCTCTGCCTATCGTTTCGTAGTTCCTCTGATGATCAACTCTGTCGGTATTGCTATTTTTGTATCTGCGTCAAGTTGATCAATCTCTTTTATTGTATCAACGATAACTCTTGCATATGCCTTATAATTACTTCCTATCGTCGTAATTCCCGGATAGACAAATTTTGATATATCCAGATTATCATATCCCACAATTGCAATATCTTCCGGAACCTTTAAATGATTCTTATTCGCCTCGCTCAGTACACCTATTGCAACTAAATCATTGATACAGATAATTGCCTGCGGCAGTTTATCGCATTTTAACATTTCCTGCATCGCGATATTACCGCCCTCCACAGAATAGTCGCTGTCAATGATCTCCCTGCGTATCGTTATTCCATAATGATCCGCATTTTCCAGAATCTCTTCCCGCCGCTTCTCGGTGGTCCTGACATTGAAATATCCACCCAACAACGCGACATCCTTATATCCCAGACCGGATAGATGTTCCAACAGCTTTTTTGTACTGTTTTCCTGTTCCTGAAATATTTGTATGCACTTTAAACCCGGCACATTGACCCCTGCAATAACTGGTATTTCTTCATTAATTGTCTCAAGTTCCCTGATATACTTTTTAGCGCTTTCCATATCGTCAAGACGCCCGCCCATAAAAACGATCGCCCTGACATTGGTCGATATCAGCGTATTTAAGATACTGCTCTCGTGATGTTTATCCGACTCAGAATTACATAATATCAATGTATATCCTTCTTCTCGCGCGATAAGTTCCGTCTCATAAAAAATCTGAGCATAAAAAGGGCTGTTAATATGGGGAACAATAAATCCTACCGTACTGGACTTGCTTGATTGCAGTGCCTTGGCAATCATATTGGGCTTATAATGATATTTCTCGATCAATTCCAGTACTTTCTTCTTTTTTTCTTCATTTACTTTTCCAGTGTTATTTATAATTCTGGAAACCGTAGCAGTCGAAACATTCGCTAATTTCGCAATTTCAACAATCGTTATCTTTTCACTCATCCAAACGTTCTTTCAGAATGCCCTCTATCAAATCATACCATTCTGAATCTCCTATCCTTTTAATCCGCTGTCCACAATACCTTTGATAAAATATTTCTGGAAACAACAATATAATATCATAATTGGCAACACCGTCAATAATGACATCGCCATAACCGGTCCCTGATCAAGCGCATCCTTGTAACCGTTTATGGATTTACTTAAAAATACCAGTCCAACCGGCAAGGTATACTTTTTCTGATCATTCAAAAATATAACAGGTCCAAAATAGTCATTCCATGTCCAGACAAACATAAATATTGCAACTACAAACAAAACAGCCGTACAATTGGGCAGCACAATTTTAAATAAAATCTTCAGCTCGCTGCATCCATCTATCCTGGCTGATTCCTCAATTTCCCTTGGAAATGTCTTGAAAAACTGATGCAGCAGAAAAATACTGAACCCGCTCCCCGCCAATATATTAGGAAGCACCAATGGAACGATCGTATTTACCAGTTTTAATTTTACATAGATATTATATAAAGGTATGATCGTTACAAAATATGGTATCATCATAGTGGACATCAAAATTGTAAACCACAATTTTTTCAAAGGAGCATCATATTTTGCAAACCCGTAAGCCACCAGCGTAGTGCTCACTAATGTCCCCACAATGTTTAATGTCGTAATAATGCAACTGTTCTTTAAATATATAAAAAAGTCTGTACTTTCAAAAATATATTGAAAGGAACGTAAAGTTACCGGGCACGGAATAAAGTCCGGGGGATATTTTACGATTTGCTCTGTTCCCATTAATGATGTTGAAATCATCCAGAAAAATGGCAGTATGAATACAAATCCCATTACCACACATATAATAAGCCAGACTGCAAATTTGCTCTTCTTAAACATACATTCCCCCTTAATCTTCATAATTCATCATCTTTTGCAGAGATTTCAGTATAACCATGCTGATAAACAGAATAATCAGATACATGATCCATGCAAGAGATGCCGCATAGCCAAATCTGCCAAAGCTAAAACCACTGTCATAAATATACATTCCATACATATAGGTCTTTTTAAATGGTCCTCCGCCTGTCATGATCAGCGGCTGTACAAAAATCTGGAGGGCATTGATAATTCCCATGACCAGATTAAATACAAAAACATTTGAAATCAGAGGAAGCGTTATTTTGAAAAAGCATTTTACACTCCCTGCCCCGTCAATCTTCGCCGCCTCATAGTAGGAGACCGGAATCTGTTTAATCCCCGCCAGAAAAATCAGCATCTGCTGACCGCAAAATATCAAGTTTGCAATAGCAAGCGCTATCATCGCCCACTTCGAATCTGTCAGCCAGTTGGGGCCTTTTATGCCAAAAAGTGATAACAGATAATTGATCAGTCCTCCTTCCCCCCGCAGCAGAAGTTTTATAACAGTATAAACTGCTGCTCCCGCTGCTATGGAAGGAAAAAAGAAAACAATCTGGAACAAATTGCTGGTCTTAGACTCCTTTGACAATAAAAAGGCAATAAGCAAGGCTAAAACAAGGCTCGACGGCACCGCGATAATTGCATACACAAAAGAGTTTATCAGACTTTTTCGAAACAAATCATCATGGAATAAAATGTCCGAATAATTTCTGATGCCGATTAACTCCGGCGCTGAAAGCCCGTTATACTGTGTGAACGATAAATATATGGAATATGCTAATGGTATAAATGTCAGCAAAAAAAAGCCTGCCAGCCATGGCGAAATAAACATGTAGAAATATTTTGTCTGCTTTTTTGTCTGCTTCATATTTTTCCTTTCCCGCTAAATAAAATGCCTCTTATCAATTCTGGTACCCTGTAACAGGGTACCGGAGCATTAAGCCAGCTTCATTCTTCCTTCATTCTGTCTAACTTTAATTGTCCTTTGGTCTGTATATTTTCCAATGTCGTATCAAGATCCTGCTCGCCTGCAAATAACAGCTCGCACTCTACTTTTATGATCTCGTCCTTAATTTCATTCAATACCACACCATCCACAGAGTAATCCAACGCGTCAAAGTATACCTGTTTATTGAAAGGTTTCCAGCCGTCCGGTATGGATGTCATAAATGCTTCATCCTCACAGATCGATTTCAGCGTAGGTAATCCGATATTTTCCATTTCTCCCTGCACTTCTTCGCTTGCAGCCATATATTTTATGTATTCCCACGCCTCATCTTTATAAGGTGTTTTCTCTGAAATACCTATCGCAGTTGTCCATAACGGCGATCTCCACTGTCCGTATGTCGGATTCGAAGGGAATGTTACGATATCCCATTCAAAATTATCACCGATTGCTGAATTAAAGCTTTCCATATCCCAGGCCGCCCCCACTGTCATGGCAAATTTTCCTGTCTCAAATGTCCCGCCGATATCAGCCGCCATTGTCGGTGTTGGAGAAACCTGATCAACCTGATACAGATCTGTTAAGAACGCAAGGCCGTCCCGGTATCCCTGCGTATCTGCGGTCATCGTCCCGCTTTCCCAATCCCAGGCTTTATATCCGTCATACAGATTTCTCGCAAGTTCGTAGGACCACCATGAGGAAAGATCGATCCCCCATACTTTATCCTCTCCCTCGCCTTTTGTTAATGCTTTTGCAGCAGCCATAAAGTCTTCCTCCGTCCAGTCATTTGTCGGAAGAGGCACATTATTTTCCTCGAACATTGTTTTATTATAGAAAATAAACGCCGCATTGAATGATGTGGGCGCTGCATAAACGCTGCCATTATAAGATAACCCGTCCATGACGCCGTCTACCCATACATCCTGCAATCCATCCGCCTCAATATAGGAATCCAAAGGAGTAAACAATCCCTCTTTAAAATACTCGCCGCCAAAGTCGCCGGCGATCATTACCATGTCAGCCAACGTATCAGATGATATCTGCAATGTCAGTTTATCATGAAATCCCTCGGGAATCGCTTCCAGAGTAACATGTATTCTATCATTTGCCTCATTAAACTGGTTCGTCCATTTTTCCCTGTACTCAATTTCTTTCTGGTTTCCCCATAATAAAAACCTTAATTCCACTTTCTCTCCGTCTGCCGCAACAGCCGCATTATCTTCCTTGCTTTCTGCCTCAACAGCGCTGTCTGATTCCTGTGTCGGCGCTGTCTGCTCCGCAGAGGATCCACATCCTGTCAATACTGACGACATAGCCGCCAGCATAACTACTAAACTGAGAAACTTTTTCACTTTTTTTCTTTGCATCATTGACATCCCTCCATTTTGATTGTATAATTTGCTTAAGTTTTGTAAACGTTTTCTTATAATCAACTATAACATGTTCATCACCAGGTGTCAACAATTTTTATTTCTTTGGTGAAATTACAGCAAAAATAAAGCCGAAAGGCCGAACAGTTATGAACTACAACAGAAAGGAGAAGCACACTGCGCATAAGGGTTATAGCTGAACACGATTCTTTGTCCGAAAGTTTCAGGCTGCTTGTTACCCGCATAGCGGGTGGTTTATTGTTTCGTATGATTCCGTTTTTCGGAACACGAAAAACGGAATCATACGAAACAGGCTAAAGCCCACAATAAAAGAAAACGCCGGCATTTCCGCCCGGCGTTTTCTTTTATTGTAAGCGATATTATTTATTTCATATCCACGGCTCATCACATAATTTAATAGAATCTGACACTTTTCCTTCGGTTTCAAATACTATGATCGTATTTTTTCCCTTTTTCAGAAGCGGCGCCGGAATATAGAGCCTTTTTTGCGGCCCGATTTCCCAGAAACGGCCTATATTAAAATCATTGACAAATGCGGCTCCCTTACCCCAGCCACTCATATCCAGGAAAGTATCCGCCGTTTCCCGGATTTCAAATTGAAACTCGTAAAACCCCGGCAATCCTGCCCTTGCAGAATGTGTAAAATCTATCTTTGTCAGATCATCCAATGGAAGCGGATAAATTGTCCACCCAAAATGCAGGCAGCCGTTTATCTGAATTCCTCCGTCTATGCCTTTTCTCTGCTCTTCCATAATCGGCGTGAAGTTCACACGTCCCATGTTTTCCACTAAAATATCAATTTTTCCCGCAGCGCACGTTACAGGATCCATCTCATGCTCAGACAGCAGCTCTTTATCATAAAGCGTCAATACCGGCCTGTCATCCAAAAAAATATTCGCCCTGTCATTTGCTTTCCATAAGCGCAGTTTCCTGAGACAATTTAATTCCGGTATTTTACTCTCATATAAGATATAACCGTATCCCTGGTCAACTTTTTCCATGCATACCGGATAATTCTTTTCTACCGGTGCAGACAACTTGTCAAGATTACTGAATAAATCACCGGACCTTGTTAACCCGACCGTTCCATATTCCGCTCTGTTTGTCTTACTGGCAATGCTGATTTCCGGTAAAGCAGCATATTTTCCGATAATCTTTTGAAATTCTCTGTACTTAGGGGTTATCTGCCCGTCCTCTGTAAGCAGCGCATCATAATCATAGGAAGTTACATCCGGTTCCAGTCTATCATAATAATTTGCTCCGTTCATAAACCCGAAATTAGTTCCGCCTTCAAACATATACAGATTGACATGGCCTTCCTGAAGGATATCTTCCAAATCTTTCAGGTGTTCTTTCAGGTCCCCCGTATGATGCTCACCGCCCCAATAATCGAACCAGCCAACCCAAAACTCCATACACATCAAAGGAGCGTTTCCAATTTTTTTCTTCATCACTTCAAACTGTGTTTTTCCCTTGGAGCCGAAATTTCCTGTCTGTAAAACGCCGTCTATCCTTCCATGCTCAAAAGCCTCATCCCAGGGTCCGTCAGACGTTACAAGCGGAACTTCACAGCCGTTTTCTATCATCAACTCTTTTAAATATTCCAGATAAACGGAATCATCTCCGTAATAGCCATATTCATTTTCCACCTGCATAAAAATAACAGGACCGCCTCTTGTAATCTGCAAGGGAGATATCACTTCAAATAATACTTTATAATAATCCCGGATATGCTCGAGATACGGTTCATACATACACCGTAATTTCATGCCGTCCTCTTTTAAAAGCCAATAGGGAAGTCCGCCAAATTCCCACTCTCCACATATATATGGCGAAGGTCTGAGGATTACCATAAGCCCAAGATCCTGTGCCATTTTAACATACCTGGCAACATCCAGCATACCATTGAACTCAAAGTGTCCTTTCTGCTTCTCATGAAGATTCCAGGGTATATATGTCTCTACGGTATTGCAGCCCAATGCTTTCAGCTTTTCCAACCGATCCCGCCAATACTCCGGTACTATCCGAAAATAGTTCATGCCGCCGGAAATAATTTTAACTTTCTCGCCGTCCAAATAGAAATCATCTTTTATTTCAAATTTACGCACAATGCCTTCCTCTCATCTTCTCTTTTGCCAAAAACTGATGCAATCTGTCATCATTATATCTGCTTCAGCTTTTTTTGTCCAGCTTGCAAATTTATCCCAAGCAACAATAAAAATCTGTACCATACAGATCTCCATCTATAATCTCATACTATTGACTTTTGTTCTTAACAAGGAATTCAAAAATATATTTAGGCATCAAAATTTTGCGTCAAATATCTACCAGTATTAGTTTTATTACCATTAGTCAGCGTCAAAACTCCCGATTATGCTATATGATGCTTTTTATGGTGATACCAAAAGGATTATTACACAAACTGACAGGGAGGTAAGTGATGGATAGCATAGCCGATACATATCTCGTTGCGGACATCTCCCAAGATGTCTTCATCCGGCTCGCCGGACATCTTGATAAAATAAATCTGAATCGTCACAAACAGGCTAAAAATTATATCACCATTGCCACTGGAAACTATTATTAAATTGTGATATCATAGAGCCTTGGAAAATACCACTCCCTAAATATGATGTCCGGAAATGTCCGAATTGCAATAGAATATATGTTTTTAACGGTTATGGTTCACCTATAATGAAATATATTTTAGAGGAATAGTGACTTTTTCCTGACAATGATATTAAATAATATTAGAAAACGGAGGAAATGCTGAAAAACAGCATTTTTTAGAGAATGAACATTATTATAGGTGTGATGAGCTTCCTCGCAGGAATAGCAGGGATTTCGGGCATATATATAATTTTTCGAAATAAGCGTTTAAAAGAAAGAAGCAGCAGGCGTATTTTAGGGAAAAAATTAAGTTGTACAGAAATAATTGGGCAACCGATAAGATATGTCGTTGAAGTGGAATATCAATTAAATAATGATGTTCATCGAAGAAAGATATTAACATCGGATAAGAAAATTAAGAAGTACAAAAATAATGAACAGATTCCGTTATTATATGCCGAAGAAATAAATAAAATATTCTGGGCAGAAGATAAATCAAATGAATGGTTTGGTTGGATACTGCTGCTCATAGTATTTTGTTGTTTTATGTTTATGTTAACATGTGCACTTTGGATTTTAGCTTAGAAATTGGTACTCAAAGGAAAGGACAGCTGTAGAATGTGTAACTGATGCTGCCCCAATCCGATAGCAGGTTTCGTTTTTCCATGATAATCGCTCCCGTAGGTCGCGATCAGATGTCTCTCCTGTGCCTTACTGTACAAAAATTCCGCCTGCTCCCTTGTATGGTAACTGCTGAACGCCTCTATACCGTCCAGACCGAGATCCAGAATTTCATCCAGCATGCAGATATTCTCCTTCAGGTTTACCCAGGGATGCGCCAGCACTGCAAATCCGCCGTTTGCATGGATCATACCAATGATCTTTCTCATCTCCGGGTATTCCATCGGCACATAACAGAGTTTTCTCTGAGCATAGTAATCCCAGTAAAAGTTGACGTAAGGATTATCTCCCCGGGATCCGCCTGGGCGGTATGGTTTTAACAGAGAGTGATCTGCATATACCGGTTTGGACAGCAGTACCTCCACAAACATCTCTCCGGTCCATATAGCTTTCCAGTAACGGTCTTTGGAAAGTTCCCACATATCGTTTTCCGTCACATGGAATCCCAGCGCCTGTGTCTGTGTGAGCCTTTTCAGAGAAGCCTGAAAGCTCTGTTTCTCTATATTCTGCTCAAGATCGGCAAAGTCACCGCTTTTATAATCAATTCCGTAACCCAGCACATGAAAATCCATGCCCTGAAAAGTACAGTCGATCTCGATGCCCGGAATATAACGGAGATTTTTTCTTTCGCTGCTTCTTCCGCTTGCCTGTTCGCCTGCTTTTCCTGTTTCATCCGTTCTGTGCATTTTCCTGCCAGTTTTGTCTGTTCTGCTGTTTATCAGTTCTCCCTGCTTTATTTTCCATGCACCGTCTGTTTTAACAATTTCTCATGCATCACTGCCATCAGCAACAGAATTGCCAGAAGATACAGCGGAAGAAGCGATGCGCTGATATGAGTGGCAATCAGCCCAAACACCGGCGGCATCACTAAAATTCCCACATAAGCTGCTGCCATCTGCACCCCGATCACCGCCTGGGAATTCTCCGCTCCGAAATGGTCCGGTGTGGAATGGATGATCGAGGGATAGATCGGCGCACAGCCAAGCCCGATTATGATCAGTCCTGCAAGCCCGGCCGTCCCGCCAAGCGGCAAAAGCAGCAACAGGATTCCGGACAGAATAAGCACCTGGCCCAGTCTGATCATCTGCGTATCGTTAAACTTTATTGTCAGAAATCCGGCCAGCGCCCGCCCTACAGTGATTCCGATATAAAACAGACTGGCAAACCCCGCAGCTGCCTCAGAGGTAACCCCGCTATGCAGAACAAGATAGCTGCTGGCCCAAAGACCTGCCGTCTGTTCCACTGCACAGTAGCAGAAAAAGGTGATCATGACCTCTTTTGCTCCCGGGATCCGGCTGATCTGTGCTAAAGAGAGGGCTTTATTCTGCTCCTGCGCCGTATCGGAATCCTGGACATCTGCCGCCGTACGCTGCTTTTTCCAAAGCGGCAGACTGATCAGCAGAACAACCGTCAGCAGGATCTGCAAAGCAGCGATATACCGATAACCCATGTTCCAGCCTTTGCCCCCTGTCAGGGCATATCCCATAATATAAGGCCCAAGAGATGCGCCCACGCCCCACATACAGTGCAGCCAGCTCATATGACGGCTTGCATAATGCAGCGCCACATAATTGTTCAGAGAAGCATCTACACAACCGGCGCCGAGACCATAGGGAACCGCCCAGATACATAATGCCAGATAGGAATGACTGATCGAAAATCCGAACAGCGCGGCAGCCGTCGTCAACACACTGATCGCTGTCACTTTTCCCGTCCCCAGTTTTCTGGTCAGGCGGTCGCACTGTAAACTGGAAACGATCGTTCCCGCTGCAATGATCATGGAAATTCCACCCGCATAGGACACAGGAACTGAAAACTCCTGATACATAATCGGCCAGGCCGAACCTAAAAGAGAATCTGGCAGTCCAAGACTGATAAATGCCAGATAAATGATAGCCAATAACAACTGAAACATAGTCTGCCTCCTTTGCACCCTCTATTTGTTTTCAACGTGTTGCGCTTTGTTTTTCCTTTACTATCATTATAATATCGACATTTTTCAGTTGATACAATCTGTTTTTGGACATATAATATAAAAAAACCGCCTGGGAAGCGGCAACAGTTTAAAATCAGAATTTATTTTATCTTCCGTTTGTTTTGAGTAAAGGAGCATTTCATGGCGCTGCAGGAATGTACATTACATCTGAATCAGAGATTAAAAGAACTGAACCCCCACGGTTCCCTTGCCTTTCCCTGCGCAGGATACTCTTCCGCCTACACCGATCATGAGGAAAATGCCATACCCTGGCACTGGCATGAGGAGTTGGAAATCATATACATCGCAGAAGGGCGCATTGAGCTGAAAATACCTTCCAGATCTTTTTATATAGAGGAAGGGGATGCTTTTGTAATCAATTCCAACATCCTGCACTACGGCATTGGCGCCGATTATTGTCACCTGTATTCCCTCGTATTCAGTCCTGCTCTTGTCTGTGGCAATGAGGATTCTGTCTTTGCCCGGAAATATATTTATCCGCTGATAGCCTGCGAATGTTTTTCCGAAATGCCCCTCTTACATTCCATACATCAGGATGTCATTTCGTGGTTCCGTGATGCTTTCGATGCCATGCAGAAGGAGCCCCGGGGATTTGAATTCACTGTCCGGGAGAACCTTTCCCGGATCTGCCTTTTTCTGGCGGATGAATTTGAGGATAAACTGAATGCGCAGGACTCATTCCACAGTCAGGATAATCTGCGCATCCGGAAAATGCTGGAGTTTATTCACAAAAATTTTTTCAATGATATTTCTCTGTCCGATATTGCCGGAACGGCAGATATTGGCGAGCGGGAATGCCTGCGCTGTTTTCAGAAAACCATACAGCTTTCCCCGATCCAGTATCTGTTAAAATACCGGATCATGCAGGGAGCGGAGATGCTTTTATGCTGTCCGGAGAGCAGCATTTCCGATATCGCTCTCTCCTGCGGCTTTGACAGCCCCAGCAATTTCGCCGCAACTTTCAAACGTTTTTATAACCGCACACCGAGGGAATACAGGAAGACCGAAACATTATGAGAGGGATCACTTCGACAGATCGCCCTCTTCCGACAGATTAAATACGGAAATTCTCCGCAGCCTGCCGTCTTCCATCTCGTAGACTTCGTCGCATAACTCCTCTATATCCTCCCTGTGGTGGCTTGCCAACAGGATCGTGACGCCCTCTTCTTTCAGCTTCAGAAAGAGCGCCCGGATGTTCGCCGCCCCCTCTCTGTCCAGGCCGTTCATCGGCTCATCCAGGATCAGGTACTTTGGATGTTCCATGATCGCCTGGGCGATGCCCAGCCGCTGCCGCATACCGAAGGAATACTTTTTCACCTTCTTTTTGCTGTCCGGATCAAGCCCCACCAGTTTCATGCTCTGGCGAATCTCTTCCTTTCCGATCTGCTTTTTGATGCAGGCCAGATATTCCAGATTTTTATAACCGTTAAAGCTGCCCAGAAACCCCGGCGTCTCGATAATGATCCCGATGTCCTCCGCAAAATCGACATCCTTTCCGATCTCTTTTCCATGCACAAATATTTTCCCTGAGGAGGGTCTCAGAAAACCGATGATCATCTTAAATAACACCGTTTTCCCCGATCCGTTTCTGCCCGCCACGCCATATATTTTTCCGGCTTCCAGAGACATCGTCACTTCCCGCACCACCGTCTCATCCCCGAACTTTTTGCTCACGTTTCTGATCTCCGCTATATATTCCATACTGAGCCCTTTCCTCTTCTATTCTTAAATTCTGCTTATTTCTGTTTTTCTACTATTCCTTTTATTCTGACACCAAACAGCATTCATTCGTAACACTCCTTTCATCCGCCTCCTCTGTTAAATGGAATACAGGCAGCCATCTCTCTTTTCTAACAGTATTCCTCCGATCTTCCGGACTGCCATGAGCATTACACACTCCAAAAGCATCACCACTCCCGGAGAAAAACCGTAATCTTTCTTCACCCGGTTACTCCACACATACATCCCCCAGTTCCCAAACATAAACTTTGAGAGGTGCCAGTGATAAAATCCGACCGTAAAAGTTGACACTTCTGTCACAAACAGAGCTGCCGGTATCAGATGACGGAAAGCAGTCAGATCAGACAGGCAGAATATACTCATCATCGTCATCATATGAACTGACCACAAAAGAAAAATCAGAAGTTCCTCCGTCCCTCGCTCCCCCGGCAAACGAAACAACAGATCCATCCCCTTCATACAGAACCCATAGCAGAAACAGGCCGACGCTCCCACTAAAAGCAGCTTCCGAAACTGTGCATTCCACCAGCCTTTCCTTCCGCCGAAACGCACCATCTCAAGGACCGATATCTGCCGTCTGCGGCTCAGACAGATCCCCGTTATAAAAAGAATTACCGCCACGCCCATCAGCCATCTCCCCAACGGGATCATCGGAATCACACTGCCATAAAAATCTCCGTAAACCGGAAAGTCCACTCCCGCGAGATACTCATATACAAATCCTCTTTCCATATCGATTTCTCCCCTTTTTCACTCCTGCACATGCACCTGTTCCTTAAAATCAACTTTATCAATCAGGCAGCACTGTATCACCACAAGCGCCGCCGCAAGCAAGGCCATAACAGCCACGGGCCCCGTCAGATGCATCCCTCCTGCCTCCGCAAAATTACCGGGGCATGCATATTCCGCTAATGCAAGTCTGCCAAATCCCAGAAAACGCAGCCCGAATCCGCCGGCATGTACAATAAAAGCGGCCACAATCCCCCAGATGCCGCCAAGCAGCAGATTACCGGTATACAGAATAAGTCCCATCAAAACAACATATAGGAAAAAGCACAGCGCGGTGGCGAGAAAAGCCTTCGGCATATTCATACTGCGCATCATATCCCGCTGTAAAAAACTGATCCCGTACTTTGCACTTTGACTCATGGTGTAATCCTGTGACAATAAATACACCGGATCACTCCACATTTTCCCCGCAAAACCGCAGGGAAGAGACATGATCACCATCGGCAGCGCCACCCCCGCCGTATAAATTGCCCCCTGCACCAGAAGATAGAGAACCATCGTCATATTCCAGCTTCTCTTTCCGGTGCGGCACAGGGAATAATAAGTATTCCCGTTGATAAAAGGCGCATCGGAAACCATGAGAAACCATCCAAGTACCAGAAACATCACGCTTTTATATTCATGTTCCACCACCACAAAAGCTTCCAGAATATTTACCGGTTCCCCCGTACCCGCCGCATAGTCCAGAAAATTTTTCAGCCAGTAAAGGGGCACAGCCATCCCCGCCAGAAAACCCATTATGACACGCTTGTCAGTCCATTCATACAGGAGCAGGTTTCTTATTATTTGTAAAATACTCTGTAATTTTTTCATTCTCAACCTTTTCTCTCCTGCCTGATTCCCACATAAATCATCAACACCGCAATTGCCATGTAAACCAGATCGATAAAAACCGCCAGCGGATAATTTCCGCGATTCACATCGTCCCCGGACAACAGATACGCCGGATTATAGGACTTAAATCCGATAAACAGCCACAGCGCATCGTACAGAATGAAAGGCGCTAACAGGCTCACATATCGGTTCGGAATCCACACCGCAAAGGCAAATCCCACAAGCGCCCACAGTGCGCCGAACAGAAAGCCGAGGATCGCCTTCCCGATAATTACATACCAGTCGCCGTAAACCGCGATCGCTTCGAGAATCCTTGAGCCGGAGATAATCCCGCTGTCCGTACCCGTCGGGAGACCGTGAGCGCCTCCGATATAGACGATCAGACAGACAATGATAACCGGCAGCGCGATCAGCAAACCGCCGGAACATGCCACCGTGGCCACCCTCACTTTCACAAAATCCGGAAAGCCCGTCCGATGCAGAATCATCCACAGATAACCGCTGCCGTGTTCCTGGCAGTAGACCGCCGCATAAGCGAGCGCCGGAAAAACCGCCGCAAAGGGCGAAAATCCCGATGCATGAAAGACATTTCCAAACCCGTGCAGATAACTTCTGCTGCCGTTTAACGGCGTATCAAGCACAGCCGGCGGCAGCAAAATCACCAGTACAAACACGATCCCCACAAAAAATCTCGGATTCAGGATGCTCCTCTTTAAATCCTGCACAAAAAGTCCTCTGATTTTCTTTTTCCGTCCTTCGTAATCTGTCATTTTATCTCTTTTCCATCTCTTCATCGCTTCTCTGCCACACTGTTCCTTCTTCTGTCTGACGCAAGGTGAAATACTCACTCTGTAAAAAGCTGTATCTTTATTGTACTTCCAAAATTTCTCCCGTCACCGCGTCAATATGGATCGTCCAGACAAAATCTATCCTTTCTGCCTGCCCGCAATAATCCACATACTCCTCCAGATCCATATATATGCCCCACACTGGCGAAAGTTCCAGCTTCCCATCTTTCAACTCCACATAATATACCAGTTCCGCCGTGGAAAAGGGAATGTCCTCCGTACACTGCAAACGACCGTCTTTCAGATAAATCCGCAACAGTTCCTGTACCTTATCAAAGCCTAAAATTGTATCTTCCTCCCCTGCCGACACCTGTTCCATGAGACAGTTCCATAGCCCGATCTCCGCCACACCCTCCGCGCTCACCCAGGCCAGTCCATTGGGGTACACTCTCGAAATATCATGCTGCCCGAAACAGTACGCCACCGGCAGCCCGTCCACAACAGGGCAAAACTGCAGCTCATAAAAGGAAAGATCATCCGCCCCATAAAAATATGCTTTCGTCAGGTGAATATCCTCTATTCCGAGAACCGAAAGCTTTTCCATCAAAAGCGCTTTCGCCTCCTGCAAAGAAAAAGAACTCTCTCCCGCTTTCTCATCTTTTACATTCAACTCCTGCTCCGTTTCCACATTTTCCTGCATCACCGCACGGCATTTTTCCTGCAGGAAAGCATCCTCGAAGCTTGCGCCTGTCTTTCCGACTAAAACAGCCTTTCTGTTTCCGTCCGTCAGAGCCAGGGTGCTTCCGTCTCCCACTCCGGCTATCTCCACAATACTGCTTCCTTCTCCCAGTTTTTCATCGATCTCAGCCACCCGTTTTCTCTCCGCTTCCTCCGCCGCAAGCAGCTCCTCCGTATAGTCCTTTACCTCTCCCTGCGGGTCCAGAAAGCTCCTCAGTGTCTCACCGCTCAGCCTGCTGTCCGCCTGCATAATCAGCGTACCCACCGCTTCCGGCGCTGCTTTCACTTCCGCCTCGATCCGCATGCGGTTTTCGCCCTCCCCCAGCGTCACATTAACTGTCCCGCCTCCTGAAAACGTCTCTTCTGCTTTACTCCCCGTCGGTATTTCTCCCGGCGTTTTCTCTCCGGCTTCCATCTTTTCTTCTTCATCGTTTACAACGGCTTCTATCGCATCATCGGAACCGCCCTTTGCCCGCAAAATCCCGTCATCATTTGCCGCCTCCGGCGCCTTTTCACAGCCTGTTAATAAAACCATCACCGCCAAAAACAGTGTTACTGTTTTTATCATTCTTTTTTTTATCATGTGTGTAACCTCCTGCTTTATTTTATGACAATCTCACTGCCTTTTCAAAAGCAGTATATACCATATATTTGGGACGAGACAAAAAAATGCCGAAATCCGCCCGGGTTTTTGGCGAAAACGGCATAATTTAAAATGATTTACTGCTCAGATTCCCGCTTCTCCGTGGCCTCTTTCAGCAGTTCGTATATAGCGGACGCAGCCGGAACGCCAAGTAACATCCCAACCGCCCCGGCCAGGTTGCCCCCGATCGTCACCGCCGCAAATACCCACATGGCGGGAAGATTGATTCTGGCTCCCATTACTTTCGGATAGATCAGGTTCCCCTCAAGCTGCTGTAAGATCAGCAGGAACACAACAAAAATAAGGGCCTGAAAAGGGCTCACCGTCAGGATCAGAAAGGCTCCCACAATCGTGCCGATAAATGCTCCCACAATGGGGATCAGAGCCGTCGCCCCCACCAGCGCGCCGATCATAGGCGCATAGGGCAGACGAAGGATCAGCATACCAATAGTGCAAAGCGTCCCCAGTATAACAGCCTCTGTGGCCTGCCCCGCAATAAAATTCCGGAAGCTCCTGTTACATACAGAGATAACATGAACTAACGTATCGCCGGTCTTCTCCGGAAGCCAGACACGGATGAGGCGGCGTGTTTGACTTTTCAGCTTCTCCTTATTTGCCAGAACATATATGGAAAAAATCAGTCCGATAAAAAAATTGATAACACCGCTGGTCACGGAACTCACCGCCCCCGCCGCATGCCGGAACAATACATCCCTTCGGGACAGCGTCCAGTCTTCTAAATTATCCTTCAATTGCACCCAGTCAATATCAATCTGTTTCAGATATTCTCCGAAGGGCAACCGGGAAAAATCCACCGTCTCTTCCCAGGAAGCCGCCTGATCAATGGCTGAAATGACGATCTGTGCAATCAGCTGAACAGCATTTGCTATCTCCGGAATCACCAGAAATGCAATACCTGTAAAAATGCCCAGAACCAGCACAAGGGAAAGCACAATAGCTACGGGACGTTTCACCTGCTCCTTTTTTATATGCAGATACTTTTCAATGGGACGCATGGGCACATTCAGAATCAGTGCCATGATGATCCCCAACAGAAGCGGAAAAGTGATCCTGAAAAACCAGGATATCCCGGCGGCTATCATGTCCAGATGTCTGATCGCCAGATAGATCAGTATGCAGACGGTAACCACCCCGATGATCCACTTTGTTATTTTTCGTATTCCTGTTTTATCCGTTACATTGTTTTCCATATTTTTCCCTCTTTATCCGCGAATTTTACTACCAGTTTCAGGATGTCCCTGATCCGGCTGAATATTCCTCCGGCATATTAAGTCTCGATACAATCCTGCATTTCATGACAGTTTTCTCATTACATCTCATTCATATACAACATCACATCCACCGAAAACAGCTCTTCCTTCTGTTGAAACTCAATCTCCCCATGCAGCCGCTCCACCATGCGCCTCACATTCTGCAGACCCACTCCATGCTCGCCGGAATCCTTCTTTGTGGAAAGAAAACGCTTCCCGTTCCTTCTCAGTTCTTCCCCGAAACTGTTTGCCACATGGATCAAAAGAATACCTCTGTCCGCCCGCATCACAAACTTCATCCACTTTCTTTCGCTGCCCTGCGCCGCCTCGATGGCATTGTCCAGAAGGTTTCCCAGGATCACGTTGATGTCAAAGGATTTTACCGGCAGTTTCGCCGGCACATTGATACGGTATTCTGTTTCCGTCAAAAGCTCCTCCGCCCTTTCCAGCTTGTAATTTAAAAGGCTGTCGATCTCCCGGTTTCCGGTTTTTGCATGCTCTCCGGGATTTAGCAACTCCTCCTCCATGCTCTTCAGATAGGCGAGCGCCTCTTCTTCATTCCCCTGCTGCAGCTCCGCGCGCAGATGCAGAATATGATTTCTCATATCGTGCCGCAGCGCCCGCATCCTTCCTCTGGACTCCGCGATCATATCAAGCTGATTTCTGTAGTGGTCTGTCTGCTGCCTGTAGATATCCCGTTGCCTTAAATGCGTAACATTCTGCACCAGAATACCATGCAGATAAAATATGCTTAAATCAGTAGCCAAAATGCAGGCGCAGCAGACAGCAGCCAGAGAATAAGGCCTCAGATCCCCCCAAAACAGACAGGCAAGTATAAGGACCTCGGCCAGAGGGATCACCGCCACAGGCAGCTGTCTTTTGCTATCCGGTTTCTCCGGCGTATCCTCCGGCATACCTACTTTCTCCACCAGAATATCCCAGAACAGAAACAGCAGCGCTCCCGCCAGCATTTCCCGTATCGCAAAGATCCGCCCTGCCGCAAAATAAGGAATCAGATAACAGGCGCCCGCCGCACAGACAAGCGTCACTGCAAACCACAGCTCCTTCCCGGCCTTTCCGCCAAACTTTCCAATCAGTTTTTTTAACAGCACGATATTGAACAGAACAACCGCCGCCGCTATCACCATGCCGATAACATTGATATTATATTCCCACATGCAGTCTTTCTCTCTCCAGTTCCCTGATCCTGCCGCGCACCGCTTTTCGGTAAGGCTTGCTGATACTAAGAATACTTCCGTCCTGCATCGTCACAGTCTCATACGTATACTGTGCCACATAGTCGCTGTTGATCATGTAGGATTGATGGATCATCAGGAAACCCGCCGGAAGTTTCGCCGCAATATCTTTTAATTTACCGTAAAATTCATCCTTCCCATCCTCTGTCACCAGAATGACCTTCTTATCGTTACTCATGAAATACAGGATGCGATCACAGGGCGCCTGAAAAAAAGCGCCGCCCTTCTGATACGCAAAAAGCGTTCTGCTCCGCGCTTTCTGCCGCATACTGCGCTCTATCACTTCCCGGACCTGTACTTTTGATACCGGTTTGACCAGAAAGTCAAGGGGCTGCAGTTTAAAAAGCTGCATCGCATACTCTTCTCTGGAAGAAACATAGACGATATGCGTCAGATAATCTTCCCTGTCGGCCCGGATAAATCTGCCCACATCGATCCCGTTTTTTTCATAGAGCTCGATGTCCAGAAACAGAATATCCGGGCAGGGCATATGCTCCAGATCACGTATCAGGCTCTCCCCGGAATACCAGACTTCCGTCTCTATTTCCCGGTACAGTTCTTTCGCCAGTTCGCAGATGATCTCCTCAAGCCCGGCACAGAATATTTTGTCATCATCGCATATCCCCACACGATACATTCCTGTCTTCCTTTTTTTCTTTTACATTTATCCGAGAGGTATCTCTATCACATCTTCAAACGGCACATCCTCTGCCTCTCTTTTTCGTATCAATGTCAGTTATCTGATTCTACCATACTTTGCTTTATTTGTCACATACCATCAATGTGTAGAGACCCCTGTTCTTTTCTCTATCACATTGTCTCGTAACACATGGCAGTCAGCCTTACCCCTGTACCTCTTTTACTTTCTTTTTAGCATCTGTTTCCTGTATGCGTTATCCTTATTTGCATCAAACCCTACAGGCAGATACTCCGTCGGGATCATCTCCCTGTAATCCAGATCAAAAAAATAATTGCAGAAGATCAGTTCCACATACACGATCTGTCTCTCCCTCGTTTCCAGCGCATACACAAAACCGTAATAGGGATCAGCCTCCACGGCAAGCGGCGAATACCCTTCCGCAAATCCCTCCGCCCCGTAATATCCCAGGTATTCCGTGGATGCATAGTTTTTCAGCCGCTTAACTTCCTCCTCATAAGCCCCCTCGTCATATTCCACCGCCAGATAGCTCAGATACTGCGCATCCCAGGGATTATAATACACCATTTTGTAGTCTTTTACCTGCATCTCTTCCGTGATCTCCCTCGGAAAGATCTCCTCTTTCATGCCCCACTTATTTCTATATTCTTCCTCTGCATCCCCTCCCATATATCGGCCATAGTGGCTAACGTCCATGTCTTCGAAAATCTCCGCCTTTTCGCTGTCCAGAGCCAGAAAGGCCACAAGCCCGCCGACCATAACCAGCCTGATCAGAACTACAACCAGAACGATACACGCGGTAATCGCCGCTGTTTTGATCCTCAGTTTTCTCTTTCCCTTCTTCACATAGTTTCGAAAGCTTTCCGCCGGCTCCCTGTTATAGGAAAGCTGCGGCTCTGGCTCTGTCATTTCCCGGCAAACTTTGCCGCATTCCCCACATTCCGTCAGATGTTCCTCTATCGCCGCCCGGCTCTTTTCACTGACAAGCCCCTCCACATACAGAGGGAGCAGGTCTCTGATAATATCGCAGTCTATTTTCATGTGAACTCCTTTCCGTCTTCCTGTTTTCCATACTTATTCTCTTATCCGTCCCTGTATCATACCTTTCGCCCGGTGATAGGTCACGCAGGCCCAGTGCTCCGACTTCTGAAAAAGCTCCCCGATCTCCCGAAATGACAGTTCCCCGAATATCCGCAGGGAAAAAACCTCTTTGTAAGGCTCTTTCATATCGTGCAGTATCCGGTGTACCCGAAAAGCCATCTCCCGATCCTCGATGATCTGTACAAACAATTCTTCTTCCGCTTCAAAGTTTTCGCAGGTTTCCTCATAAGACAGGCGTTTCTGCCTTTTGCAGTATGTAAAGAACAGATTTTTTGCAATCGTACAGAGCCACACCCGCAGTTCGCAGTCGCCATTGAACGTACGGATGGACTTTATCGCCCTGAACATCGTCTCCTGCGCCAGCTCCTCCGCCAGATATTCATCTCTCGAAAGTCCTCTCAGGAAACGCAGCACATCTTCGTAATATTTTTCAAAAGAAATATCTGCTTTATCCACCTTGTTTCCCCCTTTCTTATAAGACTTTGCAGATGACGAAATCTCACAAATTATTTTATCTAAAAATATTATCATAAACGACGGAGATTAAAGCTTATTTTTTATAATCTTGTTGAATAAATATTTTTCTGCTATACTAAAATAATAAAAGGAAATACTAATTATCATGAAGTTTGAGTGGGATGAAGATAAAAATACCAAAAATAAAGAAAAGCATAAAATATCTTTTGAGACTGCGGCTCATGTTTTTAACGGTTCCTATTATATTGAAATGTTTGATTTTGAACACAGTTTTGATAGGCACAGATATATTGCTATAGGAAAAGTTGGGGATGTCCTTTTTGATGAAGACTCTTTCTATTAAAAAAATTCAAACAGGAGGTATCTTAACATGAAAGTCTTAATGTTAAACGGCAGCGCAAAGCCAAACGGCAATACATACGCCGCGCTGTCGGAAATTGGAAAGCAGCTGGAAAAAGAAGGCATTTCCCATGAAATATTTCAGATGGGAGGAGACGTTGTCAGAGACTGCATCGGCTGCGGGCAGTGCACGGAAACAGGCTGCATTTTTGCCGATGACAAGGTAAATGAATTTATCGCGAAAGCAAAGGAGGCCGACGGTTTCGTATTCGGAACGCCGGTATACTATGCGCATCCCAGTGGACGTATCCTTTCTTTCCTGGATCGCGCATTTTACAGCGGCGGCCGCTTTTTCGCCATGATCACGCTTTTTCAAGCGTGATCATGTTTCCTCTATCATATCCTTGATCTCCTGCATAGCTTGTCCTTTGCTTTTTTATCCCTGATCGATATTCCCAAACATCATTTTATACTCTCCCACAACGAACTTTCCAGCACACCATCCCAGATCGCATTCGATAAAACCGGTTTCAGAAAGAAGCTGATCAGAAAAACGATCCCAAACAGAATAATCGGTTCCCATCTGCTGCCCTTCCCGTTTTCCTCTTCCTTAATCCCGAACGGCAGCCTAAAATCAATCCGTCTGCTGATACAATACCCCAGAACCGCTCCCGCCGTATTGGTGATTAGATCATCCACATCCGTCAAACGAAAGCTGAAGATCTGCAGGATCTCGATAAACAACGACAAAAGAAACCCGGCAGCGGCTGTCATTCGCAGAGAACGGTACTTTTTCCAGAGTGCCGGCAGCAAAAAGCCAAGCGGCATAAATAGCACAATATTCAGAAGTGTATTTCTGATATAAGCAAGCGGATTATTTACAATATCCAGGAGCGGTATCAGATTAAACTCCGGATGCCTGTTCCATGATATCACAGAAGGAATGCCTGTCACCGAAAAGACTGCCGTAAGATAAAGCGCAAAAATTATAAGCATTGCTGTTTTTGGAAATCCGCGCTGCTTCAAAATAAGAACCCTTAAAATAAAAACTACCGGTACTGCAAAGACCACCGCCGAAAAAACTTCTATTCCAAAACCCAATGCCCAAGCCATTTATCTTCCTCCATAACATATTACTTTACGAATGTGTTCCTATGTTTTTATCTCTTCCATACATTCGTTTCTTCCTTTGATGTACTTTTCTGCTCATGATATTTTTTATCTGCTCTGTATCTTACCATATTTTCACATGATCTTTCTATTAAGTTCACCTTAATATTTTATGAAAACAGATTGCCTGCAGAAAATCCATTCAACTCCGGAAAGGAGGACAGAGCGGACTTTTTTCGCATAATCCTTTAACAGTCTTCCGCTCTCAAGATTCGTTTCTTCCCTGTCGAACAACCTGGGGATGATTGGTCTCATGATAACTTCCTTTTCCGTCACAATCAGTCTTTTTATTACTGTCATTATAGAGATATTATAATTCGTACAGTAGAGCAATACCAATCATCAGCAATTGATTAACTTGAAATATTCGGAAGTTTCTTTCGTATTCTCGCATCAGATGCCCTCTATATTACCGGCGGAAGGCAACGCCCGCCCTTTAATACGTTTTATAAAGTAATCACAAATGTTTTTGACTGCCAGAGTTAAAATCCCCATTACTGCCAGTTCTATAATAAACAACACTAACACATGTGTTTTGTTATGCATATATTGTTTTGCAATCGGTGTAAGGGTATAAATCACCAGGTGATGTATTAAAAATAATTCATAGGAACAGCCACTTAAAAAAGCTATCCATTTGTAAAAATATGTACTTTTCTGCAAAATATTTTCTGTAAACGAAACCGTAATAAAAAAGGCAAGTGCACATACCGTAATATTCACCGCACTGTTTATGCCAAGAGGCGTCTTTCCCGTCAGATAGAAAACAACTACCGGCAGAGAAACCACTACTGCTTTTTTGTTCAGGCTGCCCTGATACGCTCCCAGATACATTCCAAAAATAAACTCGCACCCTTTTACCAGAATGTTCTGATAGACTGGTATTGATGATGAATAATTATATATCACCGCTACATATACGGAGATTACTATCGCAGAAAACAATATTTTATTTTTAAGCATCAGCTTTCTGAATATCGGGAATAAAACATACAGAATGATAAGACACCCCAGAAACCATTCCCCTATCCCCTGACTGAAGCCGGATACACCATATAGCGTAAGCCACTCATCAATCCCCAGAACGCCTAACAGAATCTTCCATGGTGCGATCCCCTCTATCAATGCAAAGATACTCTTCGCCCTGATTGCCCGTACGATAAACCAGCAGATATTAACAAAATAAAACGGAAACAGCAATCTTATGAACCTCTTTATATAGAATTGCTTCCAGTCTACAGAATCCTTTGTGCTGATCACGAGGCTGGCCCCTGACAGCATAAAAAATAAGGTTACGGCAACCACTCCTGTATTTATGTTTGCAGTGACAAAAAAGGGCTCTATTGCATCCATCGCAAACATCCCATTAAAGTACAACTGAATCATCATATGATAAAAAACCACAATACTAAAACAAATCACTCTCAGCAAATCAAAATATCGAATTCTTTTCACTTCTGTATTCCACCCCTTTACTCCTCCGTATTATTCAGAAATCTCCCCATCCTCTCCTGAAACTGCTCATAAAAATCCCATTCGTCCTCATAAGGTATTCTATAAAACAGCTCCAGCATAGTGAGATTTAATCTCTTTACCTTTCTTTCCTCTCCTGACTCCAGATACTTCCACATTTTTTCCTGAAACTCTTTGCAAAAATAATGCCATGTGGTAATAAATCCCTCATACCTCTTCAGATCAGGAATCCCCAGCCATTTTTCTATTTTCACTTTTGTCCCGGGCAGCTTCGGGCAGGAATCCTTTACAACAAAATATCGAAAACCCTTGATTTCCCGCATTCCATCCTTCGTTTCGATCTTTCGTATTTCATAATTTCTGCCAAGCGGAAACAGTCTGCACAGCCCCGGCCGGAATTCATGGATACTGCACCTGCCCTCCTCACTTAAAAAGCCACAGACCTCTCGAGATCTGCAGGCGGCCGTTCCTTCTGTCATCTTCAGATTCGGCAATACCATACCATCCGTCATATAAAGCTCTATTTTGTCTTCCATCAACTCATCAAAACTTTTTCCGAGATGTCGTGTCAGTTCACAAATATCAAAGGGAGTCAGTACAACCGACTCCCCCATCTCCTGACAGCAATAAGAACACCCCTTACACTCATTACAACCGATTCTTACCATATCCCCGGCCGTATATAACTTATCCGGTGTCATCATAAAACCATATCCCTTCCGCTGTCTGCAGGCATTTCTAAGACTTTTCCCTGCCTGAATCACAGCTCCGCAGAATACTCAATCTCGATCTATTACTTTAATCGGCTCTGCAATTTCTCAAAAACTGACCTCGCCTGTTTCTCTGCTCCCGGATTCTCATGTTCAAAAATTGTCGGACTTTCTATTCTCTCTTCCTGCTTCTTATCTATATAATTTTTCTGCCCATTTTCTTCCTGACAGAAGATCGCCGCAGAAGTTCTGCCAAGAGTGACTTCAAGCCTTCCGCCTTCCACCTTATACTCCACCGGCTCTGTCGTAAATCCATTCTCATCCGTGAGCATAACGCGCACCATCTTTGCCTCTTTTGGTACACCTAACGCCCATACTTCCAGTTTTCTCGTTACTTCATGGTCATTGTTATTGATCACTGTAAGTGTGCGGGAGCTGTCACTGAAACGTCCAAAGGCAATCAGATTAAACTCTCCGATAATCGGTTTCAGAGAACCTGTTCGCAGTTCGGGTCTGGATTTATGAATCTTTATTATCTCCTGATGAAAACGGATCAGTTCGGTATCTTCATGTCCCCAGGGATAAGTCCTTCTGTTATCAGGATCAGTAAAACCACATACCCCGGCCTCATCGCCATAATAAACAGTAGGCGCACCCGTCCATGTCATCTGAATCGCAACAGCTTCCCGGAAAACGGCTTTATTGATCTCTCTTTCTGCCATTTCCGGCCCCATATAGTTAGTTCGCCCCACTTTGCGGTTCGTTCTTGTCAGAAAACGGGAATGATCATGATTTGACAGTTCATTCATCGCAACCATTCTCGCAGGTCCCATGAGTCTTGCTCCGTTATATTTCATGGCTCCCCAGAAATTATCGGCATGTCCCAGCATATCCATCCGAAAATCATCGCTGTGTTTCTCCATACCGGTCAAAAACCAGGTCACAGGCTCCATGAAAGCGTCATAGTTCATAACACTGTCCCACTCTTTTCCGTTCAGCCACGGCTTCGGATTCCCGTACTGCTCCGCCAGAATCAGGGCATCAGGATTAGCCCTCTTCACCCGCTTACGAAATTCCTGCCAGAAATGATGATTCATCTCCGACGACATCCCAAGATCCGCCGCCACATCCAGACGCCAGCCATCGGCACTGTAAGGAGGAGAAACCCATTTCTCGCCGATCCACAAAATATATTCCATCAATTCCTGAGATCCTTCGTAATGAAGTTTCGGCAGTGTATCATGCCCCCACCAGCCGTCATACGTATTGTTATACGGCCATTTGGCCGGATTCTGGTCATGAAACAAGAACCAGTTGCGATAGGGACTCTCCCCTGAGACATAAGCTCCCTTCTCATATCCCGCCGCTTCCTCGTAGATCCTCTCTCTATCCAGCCATTTGTTAAAAGAGCCGCAATGATTAAATACGCCGTCTATAATAACACGAATCCCCCGTTTATGTGCCTCTTCAATAAATTTTGCAAAAAATTCATTGCTTGCTTCGAGATTCCGCCTATCTGTCACACGGTTAATATAACGGGATGCAAACCGGTTTTCTTTTTGTCCATCCGGAAGTAATTCTCCCTCATCATAGACAATCCTGCCAATATGGGGATCTATATACTCGTAATCCTGAATATCATATTTATGGTTGGAGGGAGATACAAACAACGGATTAAAATAAATAACCTCTATTCCAAGGCCTTCCAGATAATCCAGTTTATCCAGAACACCCTGCAGGTCTCCTCCGTAAAATTCCCGAATTCCCATCTGTGCAGGATATTTATCCCACTGTTCCTCCGGCACCCGACAGGAGTAATCACCGATGTAAAAATATTCCCTGTCCAGCACATCGTTGTTCTTATCTCCATTATAAAAACGGTCGATCAGGATCTGGTACATAACGGCGCCCTTTGCCCAGTTCGGTGTCTTAAACCCTGGAATAATCATAAAATAATAATCCGGATCCGCTTCCTTTACCGCACCGCGCTGATCAAAATAAAGTACCATTTTTCCGGACTGCACTTTAAAGCAATAGGAAATACTTTCATTTTCCAGTTCCAGTACCAGCTCATAATACTCAAATAAGTCTGTCTCTTCCGTTTTCTCCATCAGATGGGAAGTCCCATTCCGCTCCAGGAAAACACAGTCAATGTTATTTCTCTCTGCCCGGAAACGCACTGTCACCTCACTGTACGGAGCTGGCTCTGCCGGATAAATATAGTTTTCCGTATTATCCGAATATAATGCCCGCTTATTAAACACAGGGCGCATTGCCGAAACATAGTATTGGGGATTAAAGGATGACCTAAAATCAGAATTCATAATCGAATCAGCCTCTCTCTCTTCTTATTGTAATATTTTATTATGTTTGCTCTGCTCTTTCAAGTAAAAATTTTCAGATGGAAGTAAAAAGGACAGCCTTTCGACTGTCCTTTTTAGAGAAGGTATTTCTTTCTTATGGGGTATAGCAAAAAACTATATAATGTATTGGGGGGTTACAAGTAGTATAATAGCATACCACCCCATTGTCTACAAGACTTAGATTTCACAAATATTACAAAAATGGGTGTTCAATTTTGTCAACTTTGCACAAACAAGTCTTCAAATTCTTTTCTGGTAATCTTTTCCTTCTCCAAAAGAAGAGCCGCACAGCTATGCAATACATTTTCGTTCTCTAAAATAATATCTTTTGCCCGTCTATAACAGTCATCAATAATTGCCTTCACTTCTCTGTCGATCTCCCCCGCCACACTCTCACTGTGACTCTTCGCATGGGCCAGATCTCTGCCGATAAACACTTCATCATCGTCGTCGTCATAACAGATCACACCGATATTTTCCGACATGCCATATCTTGTCACCATCATGCGGGCCTCTTTCGTCGCTTTTCTGATGTCAGAGGAAGCACCGGTCGTAATATCGTCAAAAATAATTTCCTCAGCAATACGGCCCCCCAGAGATACCATAATATCCTGTTCCATCCGTCCTCTTGTCAGAAACATATCGTCTTTGTCCGGCAGCGGCATCGTATATCCCGCCGCCCCCATACCGGTAGGGATAATGGAAACCGTATAAACAGGCCCCACTTCCGGTAATACATGGAACAAAATCGCATGTCCTGCTTCATGATATGCCGTGATTCTTTTTTCTTTATCAGAAATAATCTTACTCTTTTTCTCCGCACCGATTCCAACTTTAATAAATGCTTTATTGATATCGGCCTGACAGATATATTTTCTTTCCTGTTTAGCTGCTAAAATAGCCGCCTCATTTAACAGATTTTCCAGATCCGCACCTGTAAATCCCGCCGTAGTCTGGGCAATATACTCTAAATTCACATCATCGCCAAGGGGTTTATTCCTTGAATGGGTCAACAGTATTTCCTTTCTGCCCCCCACATCCGGCCTTCCTACCACGATCTTTCTGTCAAACCGGCCTGGTCGCATGATCGCAGGATCCAGAATATCCACACGGTTTGTTGCCGCAATAACAATGACTCCCTCGTTGATACCAAAGCCGTCCATTTCCACCAAAAGCTGATTCAGTGTCTGTTCTCTCTCATCATGGCTGCCGCCCATCCCGGTGCCACGCTGCCGGGCCACCGCATCGATCTCATCAATAAATACAATACAGGGCTCATGTTTCTTTGCCTCATTGAAGAGGTCTCTCACACGGGAAGCACCCACGCCTACATACATCTCCACAAAGTCCGAACCTGAAATAGAAAAAAACGGTACACCTGCCTCCCCTGCAATCGCCTTTGCAAGCAGAGTTTTACCAGTTCCGGGCGGTCCTTCCAGTAGAACACCCTTGGGGATCCTTGCCCCCACTTCTATAAATTTACCTGGATTTTTCAGAAACTGTACGATCTCTTCCAGTTCTTCCTTCTCCTCCTTCAATGCGGCAACTCCGTCAAAGGTGATTCCCTCACCTCCTAATGATAATCTCGCATGACTCTTTCCGAAATTAGCCATCCTTCCGGCTCCGCCGCCTCCCCGGTTCATAATGGAGATAACTACGATCACTGCCAGTACACTGAGACCGATCGGCAGTACCACGCTTGTCAGAATACCTTCTCCCTGCGCCTTGTTTACTACAGGGTAAATATTATATTCTTTCAACATTTTTTCGGCTTCTGCCACGTCCGTAACCTGGATACTCAAAACTTCACCGCTTGTAAGCACCAGTTCTACGACTCCCGTAGGCGGCACCTGATCCGGCGTAATTCTGGCCACCGCCACCTGTCCGGAAGAAAGCGCTTTCTCCATATCGTAAACCGTATTACCGGATTTATTCGATGAATAAAAATTTACGAGGGATAATGCACCAAGCATTATGATCAGAAGTGCTAAATATCCCACCAATCCTCTGTTTTGTCTATTGTTTTGATTCAAAATTACTTACTCCTTCTTATTTCAGTCAAATTCTACTACACCAATATAGGGCAGATTCCTGTACCTCTGATCGTAATCCAGTCCGTAACCCACAACAAATTCATCGGGAATCTGAAAACAGGTATAATCCACGTGCACATCCACTACTCTTCTTTCCGGTTTATCTAACAGTGTACATAACCTAACACTCTTTGGTCCTCTGTCTTTTAACATCTCCAGCAGATAACTCAGTGTTCTGCCGGAATCAACGATATCTTCCACCACAAGCACATCCTTGTCTTTCAAAGGCTCGTCCAGATCCTTCACGATCCTCACCACGCCGCTGGATTTAGTTGCACTTCCATAACTGGATACCGACATAAAATCCAGAGATACCGGCACCGTAATCCTCTTTGCCAGTTCGCACATAAAGAAAGAACCTCCCTTCAGCACACAGATAAGATGCACCTGTCTGCCCTCATAGTCCCTGCTGATCTGATCGCCTATCTCCTGGATTCGTCTGTCTACATCCTCCTCTGTGAGTAAAACTCTTACATGTTCCGCCATGCTTTCTCCTCCGTCACTCTTCCACGCAGATCTGTATCTGCAAAATCGTTTTTGTCTGATCTGTTACTTTATAGTAAGTACTTATACGTCCTCCCGGCACCCATATCACATGGGATCCATCCGCCAAAAGCCATATCCGGTCCCGATCAGAAACCGGAATTTTATTCTCTATCATATAGCGGCGGAAACTCTTATGGTTCATTTCCCCGTCTATCGTCAAATAATCCCCGATTTCTCTGTGTCTGACGGAGAACGGCATTTTTATTTTATCATAATCAAACCATTTCGTATACTCCTTTTGAGGAATGCACCCCATGATTTCTGAAAATTTCTGTAATCCAAAACGTGCCTTCACCACTTCTTTTTCGGAAAGATCAATCTTTTCCATCTTTATTTCAGGCTTCCGCCCGCCACATAAAAATTTTCTGTTTTCGGACAGAATTTTCGACAACAGTGTATCTTTTTCCCCCTCCCGAAAAAGCAGGAGCTTATGGTAAACCTTGCGTATCCGCACACCCTGCGGTAAAAAAAGCTCACCGTTTCCCTGTTTTTCCACCAATCCCAGAATCTCTTCCATGTGTACCGCACCGATATCTTTTCGCGCTGCCAGAATCCGTTCCAATCCATAGAAAAGAAGCTGTTTTTGCAGGAAAATATCTTCTTTCTGCAGAGATATGATATCGAAAACAACGATCCCTTCCTGTTCCAATGCCGTTTTCCGGTAGGCCTCCCTTACCTGCTTTCTGATATATTCTTCCACTTCCCTCAGAATTTCCGCTGTTTTTCCGATATGGCCTGTTATGCCGCGACAGATCTCCCTCTCCGCATACGGTATGATCCGGCACCTGATTTTATTCCGGCTGTAGTCCTCCGCTTTATTCGTCTCATCCTCACACCAGGAAATTCCTCTTTCCCGAAGGAATTCCTCAATTTCTTCTCTGGAGAGACATAATAATGGTCTGATTACGTTTTCCCGCCTGGGTAAAATACCGCGTAACCCCGCCAGCCCACATCCTCTGAAAAGCTGAAACAAAACGGTTTCCGCCTGATCATTTTCATGATGAGCCGTAGCAATCTTATATCGGGCCGAACAGATCTGTCCACCAGATACATACTGTTCCTTAAAAATCTCACATTCCTCTTTTTGCCATCTCCCAAGACTCTCCTGAAAATCCTGATACCTTAGAATCCTGCCGGCTTCTTCCAGACTGAGCCCCTGCTTCTCAGCACAGGCTGGAACATCTTCCCGGAACATGTAACAGAAAACATCCTCTTTCTCACACAGTTTTTTCACATAAGAAACATCCTGATCCGCCTCCGTACGGATACCGTGATGGACATGTACCACCCGTAATGCAAGACCTAACTCTTCCCGAAGCTCCAAAAGCAGATAAAACAGACAGACTGAGTCCGCCCCGCCGGATAGCCCCAGAAGAACCCTGTCACCTTCTTCCAGTAATCCCCATTTTCTGATAAATCCCTTTACTTTCTCTTTCACACTCATTCTTTCACTGTATAGTAAACTCTCACAAAAAGCAAGTATTTCCTATCTTGTCGTCTCCCAGAATCCGGTAACCAGAACAGTCATATCATCCCGCACCTCCCCTTTACACTGATGTAATACATAAGTCAGAATGTCCCCCGCCAGTTCACTGGGATTTTTTGTCTGAAAACGGCTGATCACTTCCGGCAGTGCCGCCTCTCCGATTCCCTGGTTCATAGCTTCCGCCACACCGTCCGACAGCAGTATAATATAATCTCCGTCCTCCAGAAATCTTGTCACAGATTCACTCTCCGGATTATCCACCAGCCCTAAGGGAAGATTCCTTGATGAGATCTGCTCCACCAGATTTTCCCGTTTCAGGTAAGATGGGGCCGCCCCAACTTTATAAAAGTGGCATGTCCCCTGATACAGGTCGATATTACAGCAATCCATGGTAGAAGTGTAATGCCCCACGCCGCCTGTCAATAAAACCCCGTTGATCAGACGCATACCGGCTTCCACGGAAAACCCCGCTTCCAGAAAATGCTGCATCAGATCTACTACTGCCGCACTGCATTTTAAAGCGCTTTCCCCGGCTCCCATTCCATCGGATAACAAAATTGCCACCTTCCCGTCCCCATATTCAAAACTCTCAAAACAGTCTCCCGAAACACTCTCCGTCTGCTTGATCGCTTTCGCGGTTCCAGTCAGCACATGAAAACAGGGTTCTTCCTGAAACATATAGTATTCCCATTCACCGGATAGGAAATAACCACAGTTTCTATGAGGTACAATACGCGTATCCAGAAGTACCGATAAAAGCCCCGCAACATCCTCCGAAGAAACACTTATCGTTTTCACAGTTCTCATCTGTATACTGTACTGTCTGTGCCCGTCAGCTGCCCGTATGTAAAAAAGGTCTCCTACCAGAATGCCTTCCGCTTTCATCTCTCTTGCAAGCTGCCTGTATTTTTTCTCGCTGATCTTTTCCGCATTTCTCTCCTGCTTTGCAATTTCCGAGAGCATACGTGACATCTCCTGCAGCTGGCCCGCAAATATACCGCGCTGTTCCGAAAGTTGTCTTTCCCATAGAATAAGCTGCCTCTCCTCTTCTGTCGGTATCATTTTTTCTTCTGCCAATTGAGGATTCCCATCCTCCGGCAATTCCGTTCTCTTTAATAACAGCGCTTCTTCCGCCGCCGACTCCAGGCCAAAATTTTGAAACGAATCTGCCAGTTCCCTGAAAGAATCTGCGTATTCCAACAGTCTGCGCCTTTCATAATCCTGTAATACTGCTGCTTCCATCATCATCACTCCTTTTTCTGATTTTGTAATCTGAATTTTCTGTGTGATGATTATAGGCAGACAGAAAGCGCGATGTTTGTCAAAAACGCACCCATAATCCGGATTTTTTTCCGACAATAACCGCACTGGAACTTTATAATAGCAAACAAAGTCCGCTTTGCCAAACAAAAAAAGCTGCCCGTTTCCGGACAGCTCATTCTCCTTCCGTCTTAAAGACGATCTCATCCTCATATACAAGCCCTAACTTCTCTTTTGCCATGTCTTCAATATATTTCTGAGTTTGTGTATATTTCTCATACTCTTCAATTTCTTCCGCTCTTGCCTCTTCATCCTCTATCTTTCTTTGCAGTTCTTCCTGCCTTGCAATATATGCCGCCTGCTTCTCTTTCAGTTCACTTTTTCTGATATTTACAACCACGATCAGCATAAGCAGCACCAGCGTAACCAATACCATGGCAAATTTATTCTGATTTTGTTTTCGATATGCTACTCTGCGTCTCGCCATATCCTTTCTCCTCTTCAATGTTTACATAATATTATTTTAAACATTTTATAAAATACCGTCAACTTCTTTTTTAAGATTCTCCATAAATACCTGCATTTTTTGCCGCATAGTGCTTTCAAAGCATACAGCTTCGATCTTATTGCCCGTTTTGGTTTTTCCAGAACACTTTCCGCTTTTTTACCGGCTTTCCCTGCCGCCCTGAAGGCCCCCTCCTTTGTTTTATTCAACAGTTTTGCGCTATATTTCACAAACAGTGCTCCCACAGATACCGTATACACAAAAATCCCGCTACATACACCCAGTATCGTATAAAAGCGTAAACTGCCATTATGGTATTCATAAAGCATCAGAAAGGCTTTCACCCCTACCCAGAGCCAGTACAGAAAATCCTCAAAAGCCATCGCAAGTCTGTTATGGCCCACGATCCTTCTGAAAATGCGCAGCAGATCATAGACAAAAGCTATCTCAATACCAAAGTAAGCGGCATACAGAAACAGAATAAACTCTGTCGTCACCAGTTCGCTCATAATGGCTCTCCTTTTTCTCTATTGAAATAGCCTGGCAAAAAAGGATTCCGTCTTTTCTTTTACTCCCATTTCATCGGAATACGTCAACGAATCTATAGTGCCATCTACGTCGACTTCACCCTTATCCAGAGAAAGCCTGTTCACGTGCAGTTGTGCCCCTTTGATCATCAGCATCCCCTGCTCGGTTTCCAGCAATACTTCATTTACATCAAAAGAAAGCACATCATTCACGCCTGTAATCGTACAGGTTTTTCTGCCGGATAATGTAATTTTATGTGTCCGCAGTTGTGTCCTGTCATGGCTGCGATTGCCACCATTGTAGTTGCTCAAGTCTTCCATCCCGTTCCTCCCCTTCCTAACATAATATATGAACGGGACGTCCATCTGATTCCAATATTTTACATCTTTTCCCGGAACTCACAGATAGCGGTACATTTCTTTTGCCTCCTCCTTGCGCACCACCTCCGATACATCTAACACTTCTACTTTAACTTCCCTGGAGCCGAACTGAATCGTGATCATATCTCCAACCTTCACTGCCGTCCCTGCTTTTGCCGGTTTTTCATTGATCAGTACCCTGCCTGCATCGCAGGCTTCATTTGCCACAGTACGCCTTTTGATCAGCCGTGATACTTTTAAATATTTATCTAATCTCATAAGCCCTCCCATTACCGGATACACCTGATACCCGGATCGTTATTTACCTGAAAGCCAGAAAAAAGCCCGAGCTGCTGCCCGGGCTTTTTCAGTGCGCTGTCCACGCACATCTCTTTTGTCATTTATGCGTTCAGCATGTCCTTCAATGCCTTGCCAGCTTTGAACTTAGGTGCTTTAGACGCAGGGATCTGCATCATCTTACCACTCTGAGGGTTGCGGCCTTCTCTGGCAGCTCTCTCAGATACTTCAAAAGTACCGAAGCCTACTAACTGAACTTTTCCACCCTTCTTTAACTCGTCAGCAATTACATCTGTGAAAGCCTTCACTGCCTTCTCTGCATCTTTTTTGGAAATTTCAGCCTGCTCAGCAACAGCTGCAACTAACTCCATTTTGTTCATTCTAAATCCTCCTATATAACTTCGTTTGGTTTCTGAAATCTTTTCCCTGAAACTGCGTATTTTCGGGAAAACGTCTCTATCTATATATAGAGGTTTTTCCCATGTTTGTCAAGGATTTTATAGATTTTTCAAAGTTTTTTCCATCTTTTTCCTCTCAGATATTCCAATGATATGGTAAAGACCTGCCTATCAAAAAGCAGGTCCTTACAGGAAAATAATGTTATTCTGTTATCCTTATGCTTTCTTGCTCTCTTTAATTTTGGCAAAAACTGCCTGCAGAAGAATAAAGAAACATAACAGGATAGCCGTAATGATATTAGCCCAGGAGCTCACTAACTTACCATTGGTTTTCACCAGTGTCGAAATCGTGCCGTTGATCAGCACGCCCACCAGGGAACCCAGCACATTTCCCACGCCGCCGGTTAAAAGCGTACCGCCGATAACCGAGGAAGAGATGGCGTCCATCTCCAGACCTGCGGCCTGTGTGGTCGTACCGCACATGGTATTTAAGCAGTAACAGATGCCGCCGATGGATGTTAAAAAGCTGCTCAGCGTATAGGTTAACAGTTTTGTTTTCCGCACGTTCAGGCCCATCAGTGTCGCCGACACCTGGTTGCCGCCCACCGCATAGATGCTTCTGCCAAATTTTGTATATTTTAACATCAGGTAAACCGCAACCACAACAAGCAGCGCTACAATGACCGTAGGACGGATGAAGGGCACCTGATAAATGCCTTTTTTATTTTCATAGCCACCGAACGGAATGCTGATCTTTGCACCGGAGATTGCAGTAAACAGCTTATCCGATACAATACTCACCTGATCCTTACAGATCACAGCCGTCATACCTCTGGCAAAGAACATGCCCGCCATGGTCACGATAAAGGGCTGGATCTCCAGATAGGCAACACAGTAGCCCTGCACCAGACCGAATACAACGCCGATGACTAAAACCAGCGCCATCAGCACAGGGCTCTTCATCCCCCAGGTCTCCATCCCTACAGCCAGAAACATACAGTCCATGGCGATCAGGGAGCCTACGGAAATGTCGATACCGCCGGTCAGCATCACACAGGTCATGCCCGCTGCGACGGCAATCAGTCCGGCATTGTTGATCAGAACATTTAAGAAGGTCTGAAAATGTGTAAAGCCTTTATCCGCATAGATGATACAGCCGCCCAGATACATGAGCACAAACAGGACCACCGTGATAGCAAGTAATATGTTATTTCCACCGATTTTTAATTTTTTCATGCCTGCACCGCCTCCTTTGCTGCTGCCTTCTTAGCGGACAGTTTTTTGAAATAAGCCTTTACGGGTTCAGACTGAATGACTACGATCAGAATAACCACGATAGCCTTGAATACAGGCGCCTGCGCAGAGGATACGCCCAGCGCATACAGCGTTGTTGTAATTGCCTGAATCGTGTAGGCGCCGATGATGGAACCTGCAAGGTTGAATTTACCGCCGCCCAGGCTGTTGCCGCCTAACGCCACCGCGAGGATCGCATCTAACTCCATATTCAGACCGATGTTATTGGTATCCGCAGAGTAGATCCTGCAGGTTGCCACCAGACCGGAAATACCTGCACACAGACCGCAGATCACATAGCATAACAGGATGATCTTCGCGGAGTTAAAACCGGAGATTCTGGATGCTCTTTTATTGATGCCCACGCTCTGGATATAAGTGCCAAGGGCCGTCATTTTGAGCACTACCGCAGCGATGGCTACACAGGCCGCAGCGATAAGGATCGGCGTCGGAATAATGCCGCAGTATCCGCCGAAAAACTGGAAAGAAGGTACACGCACATAAACGATATTGCTGTTGCAAAGAAGCAATCCGATGGCTCTGCCCGCAGACCACAAAATCAGGGTGGCCACCATCGGCTGAATGTTCATATAGGCCACCAGGAATCCGTTAAACAGGCCGCAGACACATGCGATCGCAATACCTGCCAGCATACCAACCCAGAGCGGTACATTGTACTCGCTTACGTTGGTGACGCCATATCCTGCAAGCAGCATACAGCACAGGCCGCCGGACAGACTCATCACAGAGCCCACCGAGATATCTGTTCCTGCGGAAGCGGATACCACCAATGTCATGCCGATCGCAAGGATCGCCACTTCGCTGCCGCGGTTTAATACGTCGATCAGACGTCCGTACAGAATACCGTTGTTGATACTGATGGAGAAGAAGCTGAACGGCGCATTCCCGGTCGCGATATCATAGATCACATTGATCATCATCACGAGGATCATGCTGAAGATCGGCAGAAACAGCTTCATCTTCGTAATTTTTCTTATCTTATCCATTATTTAGCACCTCCCGCAATCGCCTTCATCACACCTTCCTGAGACAATTCCTCACCGCTGATCTCTCCGACTTTGGAGCCGTCCCGAAGAACCGCCATACGGTTACAGGTTCTGAGCATTTCCTCGATCTCCGAAGAGATGAACATCACGCTCTTGCCTTCCTCCGCCAGCTGGATCACCAGTTTCTGAATCTCCGTCTTCGTTCCGATATCAATACCACGGGTGGGCTCATCTAAAATCAGGAAATCCGGATCTGTAGCAAGCCACCTGGCTAAAATAACTTTCTGCTGGTTACCGCCGGAAAGCTGTTTAATTAACGTCTCTCTGCTTGCCGTCTTGATCTGCAGAAGCTCAATGAATTTATCCGCAATTTCGATCTGCTTCGCCATCGGAATCTTCTTAAAGATGCCCAGTTTCGCCTGCATCGCAAGAATAATATTCTCCCGTACAGACAGATCCCCGATAATACCTTCCGCCTTTCTGTCATCCGGCAGGAGCCCCATACCGAGATTCATGGCGTCGATGGGATTTTTGATCGATACTTCTTTCTCTTTCACTTTTAAAGTCCCGGTCTGCGCCCTGTCCGCGCCGTAGATCACGCGCGCCAGTTCGCTTCGTCCGCTGCCAAGAAGCCCGGTCAGACCGATTACTTCTCCTTTATGTATCTCAAGATTGAAAGGCTTGATCGTACCTGCATGGCTCAATCCCTTTGCATCAATCACAAGGGGCTCTTTCGATTTGTCCCCGCTGCCTTCCGGCTTGATATTTGCCAGATCATCAAAATCCTTACCCATCATGGCTGCAACCAGCTTCACGCGGGGCAGCTCCTCTATGCTGTACTCCCCAACAAGAGTACCGTTTCGCAAAACAGTGATGCCATCGCACACTTCATAGACCTGCTCCAGGAAATGGGTAACAAAAACGATTCCCACACCCTGCTCGCGGAGCCTTCTCATCATCCCGAAAAGCTTCGCCACCTCGTTATCGTCCAGTGACGATGTCGGCTCGTCCAGAATCAGCACTTTACAGTCCATATCCACCGCACGGGCAATTGCTATCATCTGCTGCAGCGCTAAAGAATATTCTTCCAGATTCTGAGTGACATCGATATCCAGATCCAAATCCTTCATCAGCTTTGCTGCCATTGCATTCATTTTTTTCCGGTTTACCGTGCCGATCTTTGTCATAGGCTCTCTGCCGATGAAAAGATTCTCCGCCACAGACAGGTTCGGACATAGATTTACTTCCTGATACACCGTAGAAATTCCTTTTTTCTGTGCATCCATGGTATCCTTATTGACAATGGGACCATCGATGCCATCCAGATAGATCTCTCCGGCTTCAAACTTATTTACCCCAGTAAGACATTTAATCAGTGTGGATTTTCCGGCTCCATTTTCCCCCATGAGCGCACGGATCTCGCCCTTTTTCAGATGAAAATCCACATTTTCCAACGCTTTTACACCGGGGAATGTCATACAGATTCCTTTCATACTTAAAACAACATTATTTTCCATGTAGACGTCTCCTTCCAGAGTTTTCTTCCCAGGTAATACTTGTTGCTGCCTGACATTTGTCGTAAAGCAGCCAATATTTTCCGTCAAAAAGCGTAAAAGAGGGAAAGCCCCAGTCTCCCCGGGATCTCTCCCCTTTACGTCATTTTTTAATTGTTCTATCAGATCTGCCTTTCCCGGACCGCTATCTTAACCGGCCTCAGGCATCTTCCTGCATTTTAGTAAGCACGGCCATCCAGAACTTCCTGGCTCATGGTTACTGCATACTGGCTCTCAATACCAGGTGCTACGAAAGCTTCATCCTTAACCAGTGTCCACTTGTCAACTGTCTCGCCGGCTTCCAGTTTCCTGATAACTTCCTCAGCAAAGCCTGCCTGCAGAGGGTTACACTCTACGTTACATGTGATCTTGCCGTCCAGTGTGTACTGCAGTCCATCGTGTGTTGCATCAAAAGAGATAATCTGAACATCGCCGTCAACACCGTATGTAATACCAGCTGCATCCATTGCATCCATTGCGCCGTATGCTTCGTTATCGTTCTGACATACAACTACGTTGAAGTCTTTGTAGGACTTGATGAAGGATTCCATAACTTCCTGTCCGCCAGCCTGTGTGAAGTCACCGGACTGAGAGTCAAGAACTGTCCAGTTATCATTCTGCGCAACGATGTTGTTGAAGCCTTCTGTACGGCCCAGTGTTGCAGATGCGCCAACGGAACCTTCAATAACAAGGATATTTGCCGCTTCGCCGTTTAAGTACTCAGCAAGCCAGTTACCTGCTGCTTCGCCCTCAGCAACCATGTCGCAGCCGAGCGCTGTCGTATACATCGTATCGGCTGCATCTACCGCACGGTCAACGATCAGAACAGGAATACCTGCATCCTGTGCTTCCTGAAGAACGGTATCCCAACCTGCGGACTGGATCGGAGCGATGCAGATGTAGTCAACTTCCTGCTGAATGAAACCACGAACTGTTTCGATCTGAACGTTATGGTCGTTGTCACAGTCTACGAAAGATAACTCATAACCGTTCTCTGCACTGAAAGTGTCCTGATAGTTCTTCGTGTTAGCTGCACGCCAGTCAGATTCATGTCCAACCTGTGCGAAACCTACACTGATGAGCGCGCCGTCTTCTGCAGGCGCTGCTTCTTCCGCAGGAGCCTCTTCCTCAGCGGGTGCTTCTTCTGCAGGTGCTTCCTCTTCTGCAGGTGCTGCTTCCTCTGCCGGAGCTGCCGCCTCTTCTGTGGTGTTGCCGCAAGCAACAAGGCCTGACACTGTCATTGCTGCAACTAATAATAACGCAAGTTTTTTCTTCATTTTCTTTCCTCCCTAATGAAATTATTTTTTGCGTCGGAACAGATTTTCTGTTTCCGTAACTTTACTCTAGCGTATTATATTTCTGAAAGCAAGCAATTATTGTGCAATATATATAGTTTCGCTCTTCTAAACAATACAAATTTTTGTATATTACGACAATCTTTGGTATAAATTTTTCTCTGTTTGTTGGATTTTTAAAGATTTTGTTCGATATTTTAATATTTTTTTGAAATAGAAAGATCTTTTTCTTTATAATCTCTCTGTAGAATATATGCCAAATTGCCTAAAATAAGAAAAGGATCCCTGAAAAATATTGGATTTTTTAAGATGTATCTGAAAAAAAGAAAAATTTTTACTTTAATGAAAATTCTATATAACCATATTTGGTAAAATTATAACTGTTTCGAAACTCTTTCATGTTGTTTTTCTCTGCACCAGTTTAACGGGTACTATGTACTGCTTCCATCCAATTTTTTCATTCTTCATCATTGCCATCAAAGTTTCCACAGCTTTTCCGGCAATCTCAGGAACATCCTGATGGATGGTTGTAAGAGGCGGGTTTACCATATCGCTGATCATGACATCGTCAAATCCCACAATTTTTAACTTTTCCGGTATGGATATCTTCAACTCCGTAGCTGCCACGATTCCACCGAGCGCTAAAAAGTCCATGGAATAAAAAATGCCGTCTACATCAGAACGTTCTGACAGCATTTTCCGTGTAACCTGATATCCAATCTCTTTATCACCGCGGTCTACAACATATATATTTTCATCCTTTACGGAAAAACCGGCTTCCCTCATGGCATCCGCATATCCCAGAAACCGCAGGTTTTTTTCCACAGCCTGTTTACTGAAACATACAATACAGATATTTCTGCATCCTTCTTCAATCAGCTTCTTCGTTGCAAGACAGGCCCCATAGCGGCTGTCGCTGCAGATAATGGGAGCATCCTCCATCTCCTGATCGGGCTTTTGGACAGAGCGGTCTATATATACCGTTGGAACATCCGGTTTATTGATGCTCCCCACGCCCTGCCCGGCCACGATCATACCACATACCCGCAGATTTTTCAGAGAATTATAATGGATCTGCTCAATCTCTTTTGATTCGTCCGTATTACATATAATAGAAACGTAATCTTCCTTCAAAAGGTTTTTCTGTATCTCCAGGGTGATCCGTGAAAAAAAATCATTCGTAATATCCGGAACAATCACACCGATTACCTTCGCCTTATTAGTTCTGAGGCCTCTGGCAAGCTCATTGGGCTGGTATCCACAGTCTTTAATAATCGAGAGGACCCGCTCTTCCGTCTGTTTGGAAAAACGTCCATTCTGATTGATTACTCTGGACACCGTCGCCACAGATACTCCAGCCAATTCAGATATCGTTTTAATAGTAACCAGTTGACCATCCATAATTTGTCTCCTGATGTCTCAAGCGAACATGCAAGCATGTTCATTTGAGACACAAACACAAGATTGAAAATTCTATTTTCAATCTTATCCCTCAAAATGCAGTAATTTTCCTTATTTTACAGGATAGCCGGACAAAAGTCAAAATCATTTAAACATCTTCAGTCCTCTCAGAAATTGCAGAATTTTCTCTGTCGCCGCATCCGGAGCTTCATAATAAATACTGTTCGTGACTTCCACCGAGATATCGTCTGTATACCCTGTACTTTCCAGCTCTTCAAGCGCTTCCTTTATGGGCAGCACACCTTCTCCCGGAATCAGATGTCCCCCGGGATTTCCATCGTTCAGATGAATGTGATTTATATTCTTCTTCCCCAGAATTTCCATATACTTTTTCGGTGTATCCTTCTGCCGCAGACAGATATCAAAATCCATCATCCCGCGGATTCCCTCATAAAATCCTACTTCATCCAGTATTTTCTTCACTTCCGCGGCACTTCTTACCAGATCGATCTTGCGCGGCATAGGTTCAAAAACAATCTGAACTCCCTTAAAGCAGGCATTATGCGCAAGCTCTGTCAATACTTCCTTCATTCTTTTAAACGCCTCTTCCCTGTTTTCTTCCTGGGGGCAATGGCCGCTTGCCACAAGCACTTTCGGCGCTTCCAGTTCTGCCGCCAGATCAATGGCCTTCTTAAAATAATTGGTACTGCGTTTTCTGGTATCCGCATCCGACGAAGCGATATTTACCGGATACTGATACTGCTCCGGCGTTACGCAGCATACCTTAAAGTTTCTTTCCCGAAGCATTTTTGAAAACTGCCGCATACCGGCATAGCTGCAATCATCCAGACACAGATGCGGTTCCGCCAGCCACAGTTCGATCCTGTCAATATTCTGTTTTTCCATGGCATCCAGAAAATACGCAAAAGAATAATAGTAATAAGTGAAATTTCCCATTGCAATCTGCGACCATTTCATATCTGTACCGCCTCTCCCGTCATAGACGTTTCATAGGGGATCCCCATGCCAAATCCTCCGTAATCATTGCATACATGGGCTGCGTACAGTGCCGCCATATCCAGGCTGTACCTGATCAGGGCTCCCCTTGCCTGTTCCAGAATCCTTTCCGTCTCCTTCTCGCCGGCAATTTTTATCATTTTAAGCTGTTTTAAGCCTTCAAAATAGCACATCGAAAATCTTGCCAGAAAGGAATCTCCTGCCCCCAGTGTGTCAACTGCCGAAATCGGATACGCCTTCTGGTGATAAAAAGCTCTTCCGTCATACACAACGGAACCATCCATTCCTCTTGTCCCCAAAGCCAGTGCCGCACCGTGTTCCACACAGCCTTTTAACACGTTCATTGTCTCCTCAAGAGAACATTTTTCACAGGACAGATAGGGATATTGTATGAAGCCACAGGCCTCATACAATTCCTCCTCCTGCCACCCATCCGCAAAATCACAGCAGATCGGCAGTCCATACTCCTTAAGGGACTCGAAAACCCCCTCTGCAAAGGCGCTTTCTATACATACAGACGTGTATATTGAATCATATTTTTTTTCTCTCACATGCTCTACGTCCGCTCTCATCAGAGGGTATGTACGAAAAATACTCAGATCCGATTTGACAAACTTCCGGTTTTCCTTTTCATGCAATATGAAACACCATGCTGTCTGCCCCTTCTCCATTCGGCTGCCCGATACATCCACACCCAGTTTCTCCAGAGATTTTAACTGCAGCCGCCCGAGAACATCCTGTCCCACCACAGTTACCAACGCCGCACCGTACCCAAATTTTGCAAAATGAGCAGCTACGTTACTGCAGTTTCCTCCCGGATAGACCATATTATATTTTAGATATACATCTACATTATTTCTTCCGATACAATAAAAATTAATCATATGTCTTCTCTTTAATATTCTACTTTAAACATATATCTGCGTTGAAGCAGCGGATGTTTTTTCGCATCAGCCAGTGCTCTCGTATATTCCACAGCACAGGACCACAGTAATATCGGGTTGAAGTAATCCACCACCTCCGGATCAATGATACAGATACCCAGTTCCTTTGCATCCAGGATCGTCACCCGCCCTGAATATTTTTCAAGAAAACGCACTGCTCTCTCATCCAGAAAACGTGTCCTTCCCTCATTCACAAACAGGAAAAACGGCGTATTCTTATCTGTAATCTCGAAAGGTCCATGGTAAAGTTCTCCTGCATGGATCGTACCGGAGTGGATCCACTCCATCTCCATAAACATGCAGATCGTCTGCATATACGCGGCGCAGTAAGTGGCGCCACTTGCCAGAGTATAGATCACTGCATCATCTTTATGTTCCTCCGCAAATTTCACAGCCCGGTCAGACACCTGTTTTTTGGCTTTCGCGCAAAGTGCGTCTAATACTTCAAAAGCCGCCACCCCTTTCTCATATTTTTCATATCCCTCCTCGATCCTCAGAAGTTCCATGCCAAAGCGCAGCACTTTCGCCAGATTTACATCCTGATAACTGCAGTTCCCACGCAGCTCACTGCCATAGGTCCAATGGTATCTGCCGTACTGTGCAAGCGGACAATCCGTTGTCAGGCTCATCGTAATGACAGTTGCATTCACTTCTTCCGCCTTTTTGGCCGCGGCAACGGTTTCAGGCGTTGTTCCGGCCAGTGACATACAGATCACAATACTGTTCTCCCCGCAGCCCTTCGGCGTATCATACACAAATTCATTTGCATTCATGCTTCTGCAGGAAATGTTCTTTGCCTCACTGCGCATAAAATAATCCAGAGGATATAATCCTGCAAGAGAACCGCCGCATCCTAAAAGGTATAAATTCCGGATACCTCCTTTTTCCTGCAGCTGTGTTCTGATTTCCTCTATTGTCTCCACTATTTCCTGCGCACTGGTATAGGTCAAAAATTCTGTCATTTTTTCTTTTTACTCCTTTTCCTCATAATTTTCAGCTTCTTCCGCTTTTAATACACCTGGTTCAATGTATATAATGTCTTCCGCACCTTCTTTTGTATAAGTGCCCTCAAAAAGCTCCTTCATCGTCTCTACAGCCATTCTGCCCATCATTTTCGGATACTGCGCCACAGACGCCTGTAAAATGCAGCCGCTTCCGTCGGCGATCATGATCTCCTGTTGTTCCGCACTGGCATCATATCCCACTATCGTGATATCTTCACGGCCATTGTCCTTTACGCCAAAGTACGTTCCGATCGCCCCGTCGCCATAAAAAGTGAAAAACCCTTTCGCCTCCGGATATGCTGTCAGCATGTCCACCGCCCAGGTGCGGCAGCCGTCTCTCGTGCCTGCGCCTTCTGATGGTCTTGTCTCTACAATTGTCACATCCGGATAATTTTCTTCCATATAAGCATGAAACCCTGAATTCCTCAGATAACCCGTACCGATAGTGGAAGAGGTTCCATAAACAATTATCGTTGCCTGCGGATCATTTACTTTCTCCATCAGAATACTGGCCGCCAGATATCCGCCCTGATAGTCGTCGCTCTTGATGCTGGCATCCGCATTTCCCTCATCCACGGTACAGTCAAAGTCCACTACCTTGATCCCTGCGTTTTTCAGCTCTTCTACAATAGCTCCCATGGAAGTCGTATCGATGGCTGAGAAAATACAGCCGTCCACCTTCTGCACGATCAAGTCTTCCATCATACTGATCTGTGTGCTCAGATCCAGGTCAGGATCCAGCACGATACATTCATATCCGTAGGAATCACACGCTTTCTCCACTGCCGAAACAACATCAGCGCCAAACTCCTGAGCCATTGACTGGGGTAAAACTGCGATCACTTTCTTATCCTCTTCCCCTTCCGGTTCTGCCTCCTGTACTGTTTCCGGTGCTGTCTCCGCCTCCGGCTTTTTTGGCTCCGCGCTCTCACTTCCACAGGCCATAAGCCCAAATGCCAGGGCTGCAGTTAAAATAGTTGCTGTTAGTTTCTTCATACTGCCATCCTCCTTTTTTGTTTATTTTTTAGCCGCTTTATCCCCAATGACCTGGGAATAAAATACGGCGACAATCAAAATAACGCCTCTCACTACATACTGCCAGTTAGAACCTATTCTCATCAGATTCATACCGTTGCTTATCATGCCCATCATGATCGCTCCCAACAATATGCCGGTCACAGAACCATCTCCGCCATGCATTGCTACACCGCCCATGGCACAGATTGAAATTGCCGTCGCCTCATACCCTTCTGCCGCCGTGGGCTGAGCGGAACCGGAACGTGCCGTCAGTAAAATTCCGGCAATTGCGGAGATCATACCGCTCACCACATACGCCAGCACTCTTGTCCGCTTTACGTCAATTCCCGAATAATAAGCTGCCGTATAGTTTCCGCCATTGGCATAAATTTTTCTTCCAAAGGTAGTTTTGCGAAGCACAATCCCCATAATCACAAAAACAGCGAGAAGAATAAGAACCGACACCGGAACACCGGCTACACTGCCGAAACCCAAAAAAGTAAATGTCTCTCCCAGGCCTCCTACCGCCTTATTTTTGCAGATAATATAAACGATCCCCTTCACTGCTGTCTGCGTCCCCAGCGTGACGATAAACGGTGAAATTCTGGTATATGTCACGATCAGCCCGTTGATCAGTCCTACCAGCGCGCATACACAAACCGAAAGGAACACAGCCAAAGCAAAACCCATTTTTATTCCTGCAAAGCCGGCAGTAGTCAATATTGCCGCTATCATACCGGACAGAGCGGCGCTGGCAGAAATGGACATATCAAAATTTCCGTTAATTAACGGGACTGCCATCGCTATTGCCAGTAACCCGTAAGTAACTACCTGTTTTAAAATATTGAACATATTCTCTCTGGATAGAAATACACTGTTGCTGAGCTGTACCACAACAGCAAACGTAATGATCATGCAGATAATACCAAACAGTCCCATAGAATTTGGATTTCGCACTATGGCATTAAATATATTGTTTTTTGACTCTTTTTTCTTATTCACTTTCCTGTCTCCTGTCAATTTACCGCCATCTCCATAATTTTCTCTTCCGTAGCCTCTTTCGCGTCCATAATTCCCGTCATCCTGCCCTCCCGCATCACCATGATACGGTCGCTGATGCTGATAAGTTCCGGCAGTTCCGAGGAAACCATAATCACGGAGACACCATTTGCCACAAGCGTTTCAATAATACTGTATATCTCCGCTTTCGCTCCCACATCCACTCCTCTGGTAGGTTCGTCCAGCAAAACGATTCTGGGCTCAGAAGAAAGGCTTTTGGCTATGACCACTTTTTGCTGGTTGCCGCCGCTGAGCATCCCGACTCGTGTAAAAATATTTCTGGCCTTAATCTCCAGCTTTTCCACAAAACTGTTGACCATTCCTGTCTCTTTTTGCCGAATCATAAATCCCCCGCAGGACACTTTCTTCAGGATATTTAATTCCACATTTGACAGGATATCCGCCATAAGGATCAGCCCCTGATCCTTTCTGTCCTCCGGCACAAAGGAGAAACCGTTTGCTATGGCATCCCTGGGACTTTTATTACAGATCGGTTTTCCCTCAAAAAACATCGTCCCCCCGCAGGGATCAATACCGAAAACAGCCCGCAATACTTCCGTTCTCCCGGCGTCGATCAATCCGCCTATTCCCAGCACTTCCCCTTTATTCAAATCAAAACTGATATCCTGCAGTTTTTTATTTGTGAGATTCTGTACCGAGAATATAACCTCTTTCGTCTGTTCTCTCTCCTTTTTCTGTTCTCTGGAAAATTCCCGTCCCACCATCATTCTGATGATTTCCGGAACAGTAATCTCCTTTACGTCAGCCTCTCCGGAAACCTCCCCATCCTTCAGACATAAAAGCCGGTCTCCCACTGCAAAAATATCATCCATCCGGTGGGAAATGAAAATGACGGAAAGGCCTTCTTTTTTCAACCTGCGGATGATCTTATACAAAAGTTCCGACTCATCCGTTGTCAGCGCAGCGGTAGGTTCATCAAAAATAATAATAGATGCATCGTAAGACAACGCTTTTAATATTTCTATCAGCTGTCTCTGCGCAACGCTGTAAGTGGAAAGCCTGCTCTCCGGATCAAAATAAATATCCAGTTTTTCCATCAGTTCTTCTGTCCGCTCCACAAGTTTTCTGAAACTGATAAAACCACCTTTTGTGTCATATCGTCCGAGATAGATATTTTCCGCCACGCTCATGGACGGTATCTGAATCAGTTCCTGATGTACGATACTGATCCCCGCCCTATAGGCCTCAGCCGGATTCCGAATGGACATTTTTTCTCCCTTCAATATGATCTCTCCTTTATCAGGAGTAAGCACACCGGATAAAATTTTCATCAGGGTGGATTTTCCGGCTCCATTTTCTCCGACTAAACAAAGTACCTCTCCTTTCCTCAAATTCAGGTCAACCTCTTTGAGAGCATGTACTCCCCCAAAACTTTTTGACACTTCTTTCATTTGCAATACATAATCACCCATCATTACATCATGCCTCTCTGCTACTCATTTACAACTGCCATACTACTTCTCTTATTCTTCCCTCCTTTTCCTGTGATCACCAAAAATTGTCTCGTTGGGTAATCGTTTACTCAACCGGGATAAAATAACCGCCCTTTTAAGAGCGTATTTATATTTTTGAGTAATCGTTTACTCTTTTATTATATTTTTCCTCTCCTTTTTTGTCAATTCATAATTATGTGCAAAATTCCAGATAAAATTTCAGTAAAAATACACAAAAATCAGATTGATTCTGCCGGCCAAAAAAGTTTATAATAAAAGGAATCTGTTCTGCACCTGGAGGAAAGTTGAAATGTCCACAAAATACAGTAAGCTTGCCGATCTGTTGAAAAATCTCATAGAAGAAAATGCCGGTGACACTTTTAAACTTCCCACGGAAGCTGCCCTGTGTCAGAAATACGGTATCAGCCGTCAAACTGTCAGAAAGGCTCTCTCTGTTCTTGAGGCAGAACACCTGATAGAAAAACGTCAGGGAAGCGGTTCCTATACCACTGGGTTATACGGAAAAGAGGAAAAAAATACTGTAGCCGTTTTAGTCTGCTCCGACACAGAATATATTTACCCCGGCCTCCTTGCGGATATGCGGAACACGCTGCAGGAAGCAGGTTTTTCCTTCACTGTCCATATTACGGATAATCAGATCTCCACAGAACGTATGATTTTGCAGCAGTTACTGGAAAATCCTGTCCGCGGTATTTTAAGTGAAGGATGCAAAACCTGCATGCCAACACCAAATCACGACCTCTACGACCGTCTTGCCGACAAGGGGACTTCTGTTGTGTTTTTTCATGGAAACTACAGCAACATGCCTGATTATCCCTTTATAAAAGACGATAACTACGGGGGTGGATACTATCTTGGAAAATACCTTTCCACCCTTGGGCACAGAAAAATCGCAGGTATCTTTAAAAGAGATGATGTCCAGGGTATTGAACGATATTTTGGATTTTTATCCGCTCTGCGAGATGAGAATCTACCTTTTTGTGAAGAATGCATCGGCTTCTATGATACCGTCCAGCTTGCCTCGCTGCAAAAAAGGCAGGATACTGCTTTTTTATCCGAATTTATTTTAAAACAGTTAAAAGATGCTACTGCTGTTGTCTGCTACAACGACGAAATTGCCTATTGGCTTATGAAAGAACTTACCTGTAAAAATCTGCGGGTACCCGAAGACGTCAGTGTTGTCTGCTTTGACAACACCTATCTCAGTGAGCTTTCCTCCACGCAGCTCACCTCCTTATCCCACAAAAACCACGAAATGGGATCCACCGCAGCGCAGATGCTGATAAAACTGATGAAAGGTTCTTCGGTCTCATCCCAGAAACTATCCTGGCATCTTACCGTAAAGCGCAGCTGCAGATCTGTACCAGTTTAAACTTCGGTGTCCTTTCTCCGCCTTCACCACCGTCAGACCTGTCTTTGCAGAAAATTCTACTTTCCATTCCGGTATTCCCTGGGCGTACATCCAACAGTCTTTTTAAAGACAAAACTGAAATAATGGGGATCCTTATAGCCCACTTCAGCCGCAATCTCCCCGGAATGCTTTTCTGTCTGCCGCAACAGCCTTTTTGCTTTTTCCATTCGTTTTTTCGTCACATATTCAATGAATGTCATCTGCATTTCCTGACTGAATACACTGCTGAAATAGTTGCTGCTGACACCGATGGCACCGGCCACACTATTTAAAGAAAGAGACTCTTCACTGAAATTCTCCTCAATGTATTCCAATCCCTTTTTCACTACTCGCCTGCCCTGATTCTCACTCTCTTTATCCCGAAGCGTCAGCACCCTCTCTAACAGCTCCCGCATATACTCATATATATCCCTGCTGTTTACGGCTACCTCCTGCACCCTGTCATACTCATCTTCCGGCAGAAAATCCTGCTTGTCTACCCCCAGACTATCCATATAACTGATGATCGTAAAACGTATATTGAGTAACAGATAATCTCGGAAAAGCCGGGACTCCAGTGCATCTTTCACCCCTGCCAGATAGCCATTTATAAAATCTCCCAGTTCCTCCCGCTTTCCTTCTCTCAAAAATCCCTGAATAATCTCCGGATTCACCTTGGCGCTGTCCACTGAATCAAAGCTTTTCGTGTCATTCCCCGCTAGAAATCCCTCTGTATCTTTTTCTGTCAGAATATGCTGTTTTGGATTAAAAAAACGATGAGCTAAAATATGATTTACCTTTGTATAGCATTCCGGCAAAAGAGAAAGCCTCTCTACCGGTTCCCCTGCCGCTACATACCACTCCATGAAAAATTCTTCCCCCGAACAGATCCTTTCCATATTGCGTACACAGCGTTCTTTCATCTCTTCCATCTGTGCCGCCTCTCCTTTTATCAGAACTCCAAACAGACTGATATTCCAGCGGAACACCAGATATTCGGGAAATCTCATGAAATATCGAAAGAGCTCTTCCCGTATTCTGCCAAAGCCTTCCGGCTCCGGTGCGCCAAACTCCGTATTCTGTCTCTTTACCTGCAGATTCAGCAGCACGAGATTATAGCAGGGCCCACCCAGTTCCAGTGAAATTTTTGCCGCTTCCTCGTAGATCTGCTGTACTGAGAGTACCCCCCCGAAAACTTTTTCCAGAAAATTTCTGCGGGAATATTCCTCATATTCTTTCATTTCATTCTGAAAGGTCTCCAGATAGTTTTTCTGCTCTCTTTCATTTTCAATTTTTTCCCGGATCTCCAGAAGTACTTTCCTCAAAGCTCCCCTTGTAACAGGCTTGAGCAGATACTGTTCCACGCCCACACGGATCGCCCGCTGGGCATACTCAAACTCATCGTAACCGCTGATAATAATAATTCTGATATCCGGTATCTCCTGCGTTACAATCTGGCTGAGCGCCAGTCCATCCATAAACGGCATTTTGATATCCGTAATCAGCACATCCGGACGAACTTTCCGGATCATCGGCAATGCCATCTCACCATCGCTTGCCTCTCCCATAAACTGATAACCGTATTCCTGCCAGGGAATATTATTTTTCAATCCTTCTCTGACAATACTCTCATCTTCCACCAAAAATACTTTTAACATCTGCCTGCTCTCCCTGTTAAAACATCCTAATATGTCCTGTTATCCAAAACTTCTGCCACATTATCTTTTGTAAATACATTCTCTCTGACAATATAACTTTTTTCTACCGTTTCTCCGTTCTCCAGTTTCTGTATGATTTTATCTATATAATCACCCTGTACCGGATTACATTCGATATCCACATTGATTTTTCCGTCATTCACCAGTTCCAGGGCATCATGAATGGCATCAAATGAAATAACCGTGACTTCCCCATACTCCCCGAAACTGACACCGGCCTCCTGCATCGCTTCAATGGCCCCCATGGTCATATCGTCATTCTGGGATACCAGTACATCAATATCCGGATAGCGGCGCAGCATCTGCTGCATGACTTCCTTTCCTCTGGTAGCCGTAAATTCCCCCGTAGCTGATTCAAGAATGTTCCAGTTGTCATGATGGGAAGCAATTTCCTCAAAGCCTTCCGTCCTGCCGATCTCCGCTGTAGAACCCAGTGTTCCCTGCAATACTACAATATTGATCGCCTCCGATTGTCTGTTTACTTCCCGCAGGTATCGCTCCAGCCATCTTCCTGCCTTCCTGCCTTCTTCCTCCGCATCCGTTCCGATCCATGTTGTATAGAGAGAATCATCCTTTACCTCTACCATACGGTCAATCAGAATCACCGGAATCCCTGCATCTTTCGCCTCCTGTAATACCGTTTCCCAGCCTGTTTCCACAAGTGGCGCAAATACAATATAGTCTACCCGCTGGGATACAAAGCTGCGGATCGCCTTGATCTGATTTTCCTGTATCTGCCTGGCATTATTAAAATTCAGAAAATAACCCGCATCTTTTGTCAGCGTATTCTGAATGGAGAGCGTATGCGCTGTCCGCCAGTCGGATTCGCTGCCAAGCTGTGAAACACCCACTACGATTAGATCCTCAGATTCCGAAGGCGCCTGCTCCACTTCGATTCCCTGAAACAGTTCTTTACTTATAAATACAAAGGGGACAATACACAGCATAAAAATTAAAATACTCACATGTCCAAAAATCAGTTCTTTCAGTTTCCCTACCGTTTTTTTCATCTGTTTTCCCCTTTATTCTCCACTCCCGCATCCTTCTGCAGCAATTCGCCAGGCGTTTTGCCACAAAACTCTACGGCGGGAATAACGATCTTCACCTTTGTCCCGCTGCCCTTCTCCGATTCTATTGTCATACCGTATTCCATGCCGAAATTCATACGGATACGCTCATTAACATTGGCAAGGCCGAATCCTTTCTCTGTCTCTTTACAGGGTTTACCGATCTCTGTCTGCAGACGATCTACCTCTTCCTTTTCCATACCGACACCATTGTCCTCCACACAGAGTAAAATTCTGTCCGCTTTCTTTTCCTTCCCCTGTTCCAGCTTTCCAGTGATCCATATTTTACCCTTTGCCCGTTTATATTTGATCCCATGATACAGGGAGTTTTCCACAAGAGGCTGCAGCGTCAGTTTCAATATTTTATACTGGTACAGCGCCGGATCTATGCTGATCTCATAATCCAGAATATCACGATAACGCGCCTGCTGAATCTCCAGATAACCCCGGATATGCTGTTCTTCCTCGCTGATCGTAATATATTCTTTCCCTTTACTCAATACCAGCCTGAAAAATTCTGAGAGCGCCACCACCATATCCACTGCTTTATTCGGATCATCTCCCTCAATCAGCCAGACAATGGTATCCAAAGTATTATACAGAAAATGGGGATTGATCTGTTCCTGTAAGAGTCTGAGCTCCGCATGCCGCATTTTGCGCTCATCCTCCTTGATCTGGTGTACCATAACTTCCAGGTTCTCCGACATATCGTTCACACTGTCCGACAGTACCTCCAGTTCGTCCTCCGTCTGCATTTTCGCCCGATCCGAAAAATTTCCTTCCGCGATCTGACTGGTAATCCGGCACAGTTCCTGAATCGGTTCAGTAATACTGTTTAAAATGGCACCGGTAATTAAAATTACTGTAAAAACAATCCCGCTTCCCAATAAAACACTGATAATGATAACATGCTCAACTTCCGTATTCAGCTGTATTTTCAACTGCTCGATGCTTCTGGTCTGATAGTATATATAATACTGGATATCGTCCTGTATCAGTTCTGTTAAAATATAAATATCATTGTACAGCATATCTATATTTTTCTCGTACTGTCCTTCAGCCTCCTGGTTTTCCCGAATATCATCCACTCTGTCTTCCAGCGTATCCAGATTTCGCAAAAGGCTCTGCAGCCAGACTCTGCTCTCCCTGTCCGTGGTCATCCCAAGCAGGTTATTCCCCTCTTTCCTGAGTTCATCGATCAGCGTATACGGATTTTTTAATGTTCCGTCCTCATCAATCGTATCGAACGTCACATTGCTGACTACCAGTTTATAGAGGCTCTCATCCATCTCATCCTTAAAGTTCATATTATAATTATTGGCAAGCGTCATACTGCTGACGATCTGATCATAGGCACGGCTATAATTCAGAAGCGAAACGATCAGATAGATCGCAACATAGAGAATCGGGACCATGGCCACAAGAACCAGAACGATCAGTTTATTTTTCAGAGGATACTTTATTTTTTCGGTAGTCATGGTATAAATCCATTCCCTCTCATAAGATCTGTCAATATGCTGCGGCTGTTTTTATTCCGTCGAAGATCAGAAGTTTTCTGTCGTATCCTTCGCCACGCCATCAGCTTTACGATATCAGCCTATCACAAAATTCTATGCATGACAAACACTCATTTCACATTTTTTTACCTTTTTCTGCTTTTTATTTTTTATCCTTTTATAGAAAAACCGCACCTCAGTTATTTCATAACCTGAAGTGCGGTAAAAATATACCATTTGGCATTTTAACTTTTACAGCCTTTTAAGCAGTGCCTCTCTCTGCTCTTCGTAACCCGGTTTTCCAAGCAGCGCAAACATATTCTTTTTATAACTTTCCACGCCTGGCTGGTTAAAAGGATTCACACCAAGCATATAACCTGACACACCGCAGGCAAACTCAAAGAAATAGAAAAGCTGTCCCAGATAAAACTCGTTTACCTCCGGAATCCTGACCACCAGATTGGGCACCTGGCCGTCCGTATGGGCAAGAATGGTTCCGTTCATCGCAGATTTATTGACAAAATCCACGGTCTGTCCTGCAAGATAATTTAATCCGTCCAGATCCACCGGTTCCTCCCCGATCGTCAGGATCTCTCTGCTTGTTTCCACATTGATCACAGTCTCGAAGAGGATTCTGGCGCCATCCTGAATAAACTGTCCCATGGAATGCAGATCTGTGGTCAGATCCACACTTGCAGGGAAAATACCTCTCTGGTCTTTTCCCTCAGACTCTCCGAAAAGCTGCTTCCACCATTCAGAAACAAAATGCACGGAAGGTTCATAGTTTGCCAGTACCTCAACCGATTTTCCCTTTCGGAGCAGGATATTGCGGATTCCCGCATACTGCAGCGCACCATTTTTTTCAAACGCATCATTCAGAGCCATCTCTCTGCCGCTTGCCGCGCCTTCCATCAGCTTATCGATATCCGCTCCGGAAACCGCGATGGGAAGCAGTCCTACCGCCGTCAAAACAGAGAAACGTCCCCCTACATCATCGGGCACAACAAATGTTTCATACCCTTCTTCTGTAGCAAGTTTTTTAAGCGCTCCTCTTGCCTTGTCAGTGGTCGCATAAATTCTCTTTGCTGCGCCTTCTTTTCCGTATTTCTTTTCGCACATTTCCTTAAAAATGCGGAATGCGATGGCAGGCTCCGTAGTAGTACCAGATTTGGATATAATATTGATGGAAAAGTCTCTGTCTCCGATCACATCCATCAAATCCTTTAAATAAGTAGAACTGATGGAATTTCCACAGAAATAAATTTCCGGCGTCTTCCTGACAGACTTGTCCACAATATTGTAGAAACTGTGGCGCAAAAACTCGATGGCCGCTCTTGCTCCCAGGTAGGAACCGCCAATACCGATCACCAGAAGCACTTCCGAATCGCTCTGAATCTTTTCCGCCGCCTTTTTGATCCTGGTAAACTCTTCCTTATCATAATTTACCGGAAGATCAATCCAGCCTAAAAAGTCATTTCCTGCTCCGCTTCTGCTCACCAGAACTTCCTTTGCATCCATTACGGGCTTTTTTATGTTTTCTACTTCATGTGCCGCAATAAAGGATGCCGCTTTAGAATAATCAAATGTTACTTTGCTCATTTTTTCACTCCTTTACATTCCTGTTCACTTTTATCAGTTTTAGTTTAACAAAGATGTGATCTTCTTTCAATAGAATTTCCATAATTCCATCAAAAGTCCTTCTAATTCTTCCTCCTCCTCAGGTGCCAGTTTTTTTTCTGCTCCCTGTTTTTTATGAGCTGCAAAGTCCGCGATCTCAGTCTGTTTTCTGTCTGTTCTCTCTGACGCTCTTCTCAACTCTTTCTGCTCCCTTTTTTCTGCTTTTTCCTCCATGTGTTCCCTTTTACGTATATCCCCTTTTTCTTCATATGCTTCTTTTTCAGCCTCTTTCTCCAGCTGATCCAGCCTCTCCTGCTCTTTTTTTGATTGAGGAATCCGTACACTGATATTATTTTCCAGATAATCTACCAGATTTGTTTTTAAAATCTCTCTTTTTCCTTTGAGATCAACGGCCGCCGAAATGGAAAAATAAGCATAGAGAATTATAAAAACAAGCACATAATAAGAAAGTATCTCACCTATCGTTTTTTCTGTAATAATTGCTCTGCAGGCACCTGCACCTGTAACAAAAACAGAGAGTAAAAGCATCTGTCCGCTGAAATGCTGCAGCCCTCTCACAGAAAATGGTCCAAATTTGATGCTATGTATGAATTTGTCCACAAAAACAGGGATATTTACCACCTTTTCATGTAATTCATAGCGATTTGTAAATTTCAGTTTACATTTTTTCAACATTTTATTTTTTGTAGATGACATATTATAAGTCTCCTTTATCATATTTTGGTAAAGAAAACCTATTAAAATCTGGCATAGCAGGCTGAAAATAAACAATAATAATATTGTACCGACAAGTATTTTATGCTCTGTATAAAAACTTTTCATGTTGTATACTCCTTTTCCTGTTTTAGTATATTTGGGTTTATCGAGCTAAGCAGACTCGCAACGCTTCGCTTATTCCTGTATTGCCGCCTGAAATACAGCAGCTCGATTTCAGTATAAGCCGGAAAAAGTGTCAAACTCAACAGAAAAATATCAACAGGCTTTTTCAAAATATGACTGCTTTTTCTTTCTTTCTCTGGAAAAGGACATCTTTTTCTGCTATAATTCTTTTTTAATGGGGAATCCTGTCAACAGAAAAAGGGCTCTGTTGTCTAAAAGATCTGATTTACAGTCTCAGATAATATACAAACGGAAAGGAGAGAAGAATTATGCATTACACACCATCAGGCGTTTGCTCCAAAGCTATTGATTTTGAATTAGAAAACGGCATTGTTAAAAATGTTCGGTTTACAGGAGGCTGCAGCGGGAATACACAGGGTGTCGCTGCTCTGATACAGGGAATGCCTGCCGAAGAAGCCATCAGGCGGTTAAAGGGATTGAAATGCGGCTTTAAGCCCACCTCCTGCCCTGATCAGTTAGCAAAAGCATTGGAAGCGGCACTTGTCAGTCAGTAATCCGGGAGGTTTTTCATGTCAAAGAAAATTATTTTAACAGGCGGCGGGACTGCCGGTCATGTCACACCGAACATAGCTCTGATTCCTCATTTAAAGGAAGCAGGATATGAAATAGTTTATATTGGCTCCTACGATGGAATTGAAAAGAAACTGATTTCAGATTTTCCAGAGATCCGGTACTATGGCATTGCAACCGGCAAATTCAGAAGATATCTGGATCTTAAAAATCTGACCGATCCTTTCCGTGTCATAAAGGGATATGCGGAAGCAAAAAAGATCTTAAAAAAAGAGAAACCTGATGTTCTGTTCTCCAAAGGTGGTTTTGTCAGTGTTCCCGTTGTCAGGGCAGCGGCATCTCTTGGGATTCCCTGTATTATCCATGAATCCGACATGACGCCAGGGCTTGCTAACAGACTATGCATTCCCATCGCCAGAAAAGTCTGTTGCAATTTCCCGGAAACTTTGAAAATGCTGCCGGAAGAAAAGGCAGTGCTCACTGGTTCACCCATTCGAGAAGAGCTTTCCAGTGGAAATAAGATTGCCGCACTGGATCTTTGCAATTTTACCACCTCAAAGCCTGTTGTAATGGTAATCGGCGGATCCTTAGGCGCCGCCAGTGTCAATCAGGTCGTCAGAGAGGCCCTGGATCCATTATTAACAGATTTCCAGGTAGTTCATATTTGTGGTAAAGACAAGATAGATAATCAGCTGCTTAATGTGAGCGGTTACAGACAATTTGAATATCTCAAAGCGGAATTGAAAGATGTTTTCGCTATGGCAGACGTCATTATTTCCAGGGCAGGCGCCAACGCAATCTGTGAACTTCTGGCACTGAAAAAACCTAACCTGTTGATCCCGCTGCCTGCTGCTGCAAGCCGGGGTGACCAGATTCTGAATGCCGCTTCTTTTGAGTCCCAGGGATTCAGCATGGTTGTTCAGGAGGAGCATCTGACACCGGAGTTATTAGTTGAAAAAGTGCAGGAATTATATTTTACCCGGCAGATTTACATTGATGCCATGACCGGTTCTCTGCAGATGAGTTCCATCAGCTCTATTATGAAGCTTATTGACGAAGAGACCGACTGATTCCTGCATACAAAGCTATATCTGACTGTATTAAATAACCCCCCGAAAAACCAGGCTCTGACTTTTCGGGGGGCTTTAACAGGATCCTTACGAAGTAGTTCTTCCTCCTCCCTGAGAATATAGCTCCTTTTCATCTTATAATTCCTGAATACTTTCCAGAATAAGAGAGTTATCTTCCAGATGGATCTCAGCCTCCAGTTCCGGCTCTAAAAGCACTCGCACTTTTTCTCCATCTTCCTTCAGAAGGGAAACTTCCATCTGAAACTGTAGGAAAATGCCTTCCTTTATCATAAAGTTCCTATTTGGAGCCAGATCTATTGTTTCATATGTTAAGCCGACAGGCCCTGTCATAGAAATTCCAAACGGTTCTTCCCCAATATATAAACGAATCTTTCCTGTCCGTGGCTCATATGTTGCCTTGATCTGGTGAAGGATCTGGCTTTCGTAATCGTCTACAGAAAGCACTGACGCCTCCCAGATATCTCCTTGCGGCGTTACTACCCAAAGTTCTCCCGGGAACTCTTCTGCTTCTTCCTCGCTCTCCGTGGGTAGCATCACATCATTACCGGAAACCGACGGAAGCGCTTCCTCTATTTTTCCTCCGGTACTGCCGTCAGAAAATATCTCCTTATCTTTTTCACTGAGGGTATCTTCTGTTTTATCTGTTTCTGTTTTGAGCTCTTCCCCGGGGGCTGGTATACTTTCCTTTGATATCTCCTTCACCGACTCTTTTGAACTTTTTTCCTGCGCTTCCTTCGCAGTTTCTCCTGACAGTTCTCTCTTTTGATCCGTCCTGTTATAAAGAGAAACCATGATTTCCTCTGTCCCGTCTCCATCGATATCCGCGCAGGTAAGCTCCGGCAGTTTCCCGTTTTCTTTCATATAATTCCAGTCAAAGTACTGACATTCATCTCCTGCAAGGAGTATTACCCCGGCCAGGCTGCCGCCTTCATGGTAACCATACAGCGCGATATCTTTTCCGGGAAGCTGTGCAAGCAGTATGGTCCGAAGTTTTTCCGGCGTATCCGCATACTTCTTTTCCATCTCCGGTGTATAGATTACCGTTACTTCCTTCAGTTTCTCTACAGTCATCTCCGTTTTCCAAGCATCAATCCCCGTGAGCGCCTGTTCCGGTTCCGCTTCCTGCCCTGTGGGTTCGGTCTGTGCAGGCATCTCCGTCTCTTCCTCTTCTATGGGCGCATCGTTACCGCTCACCATCTCCCCGCTCATGGCAGGCTGATCCTCCTGCTGCACCGGCGTCTTCTCAGAGGGATTACTCACCTTATTTTCCTCATACACAGCAAGGATCTCCGGCCTGTAGCTTCTGATCACCACAGCTTTTGCCACACTTTTCACGATCGGTATCTTTACCGCCGCCTCAGCAAATGCATACGAACTGTTTACCCCTATCGTCAGGCACAAAAACAGCACGGCGGCAACAGAACCCACTGCTTTTAACACACGCATACGCCTTCCGGCCGCTTTTTTACGTCTGTCCGCGGCAACTGTCTGCCGCACCATAAATAAAAGCTCATCCGGGATCTCTATCTCTTCATATTCCAGTTTTTCATCCTGAAAGTAATTACACTTCATTCCGGCTTTCCCTCTCCGCCTTTTTTAACGATTTTCCATATCTTGTCAGAAGCTCTTCGTCTTCTTTTTCCAGTTCTTTTCCCAGTTTTTTGCAGGCCGCATACAGTCTTGATTTTACGGTATTCAAATTCGTCTCCGTTATTTCCGCGATCTCCTTTAATGTCTTTTCCTCAAAAAAATGAAGCTGTATCACGATCTGCATTTCCGTTGGCAGCTCAGAAATTTTGGAGACCACTTCCAGCCTGGGTTCATAAGCCGCCTCTTCATAGATCCCTTCTAACAGATCGCTTTCCGACTCATCCCACGCTATGTACTTTTTCTCTTTCCGCAGATACATCAGGCTCTCGTTGATTACAATCCGGTAAAACCAGCTCGCCATGGCTTCTTCGCTCTGCAGTTTATCGTATTTTTCCAACGCCTTGCATATGGCATTCTGTACCACATCAAGTGCTGCTTCTCTGTTTTTTACATAATAATAAGCAGCACGGTAAAACTGGTTCTGATTCTCCACAATATGCTTTACCAGAGAGTCATACAGTGCTTTTTTTGACATAACTGTATTCCTTCCTACTTTCAAGATGCTCTTCTCTTAAGGTTAGTTTAAAATTATTTTATCTTTTCCACGATTTTGTATCAAAATTGTATCATGTGCCATTTTCATCATTACTTTTGCAGCAATTCCGCTTTCCGTCTTCCCTGTTACCTATCACCGACAGACCTCTCCTCATACTCTGACACAGTATATTCCCTCAGAAATTCATCCCACTCCTCTTCCGAACCGTAAAAAACATTCAGGTCGATATGTTCCTCCTCCCCGCTGTATCCCGCAAGAACCGCTTCGCTGTCATACTGCCAGAATGTCCATTTCCCGGGCATTCCCAGATTAGGCGAAAAATACACATTCCTGATCCAGAGCGGGTATTCGTCAAAATTCCCCCTGATATAGGTGCTGTAAGAACTTTCCGTCGCATAAATGATCGGTTTTGTGCCATAGTGCGCCTCCAGTGTATCCAGAAGGTCCTGCAGCTGCTTTCTGGTTTCTTCCACATCCGGCCTGCTGTAAAAACGATCTCCGTAAAATTCAATATCCACCACCGGCGAAAGCATACCGACCTCTCTCGGTACAACCGATATAAAATGCTCCGCCTGCGCCTTTCCCCTGCTCTCAAAACTGAAAAAATGATAGGCGCCTCTTTTTAGATTCGTCTCGCCCGAATTCTCCCAGTTTTCCCTGAACTTTGTATCGATATGGCTGCTGCCTTCCGTCGCTTTGATAAATGCAAAATCTATATTTTCCTCTGCCAGAACCTGCCAGTCAATCTGCCCCTGATAGTAGGAGACATCCACGCCGCGGACCGGGTAATCCGCTTCCGAGGGATGGTTTATTGTAATTTTTTTCTGATAGATCAAAATACCGAATATTATGAAATCCAGCAGCAAAAACAATACTGCCCCTATCCATATTCTTTTTTTCATACGCTGCACCACTTTGCACCTGCGCAAATCTGTCTCTTCATATGCTTTCACTTTTCCCCGCACTCCGCCGTCAAAACGACCTTCTGTGTAACCGCTCAGCCTGATAAACTGTCGCAAGGCCGGTCCGTTTTCTTTTTGTCCACAAATTATCTTCTACCATAGTATATGATAATCGCGAGAAACTCAATCCTTCTGTGTGTAAAACAGTGTAATAATCTTTTCTCTTGAGAATATCACTATAATACTTCTTTTTCTTTCTGTAAAGTTAAAATAAATAGAGCGTAAATAAAAGCGGCATGAATCATATCTCTTTCACACCGCTTTCTCAGCACATATTGCCGCTATATTCCATACTTTGGCCGCTGCATTCCTGCTTTTCCGCCGCAGGTCTCCGCCTATTTTGCCGATGCAAACCTGGATCTGTCCTGCCCTTCCGGTCTCGGCGTAATTTCTCCCGCCTTTGTCAATGCGATCTTCGTTAACATCGGGCCCACCAGTTCATAGATCAGTACCGCAAACAGCACAATATTTCTGATAATGGCTCCCTCGCTGCCCAGTTCCTCGGCAACCGTCACCGACATACCAAGCGCCACGCCCGCCTGCGGCAGAAGCGTAACACCCAGATATTTGCAGACCTGAGGATCGCATTTCGTTGCCCTCGCACTGATAGAAGCTCCAATATATTTTCCTGCGGAACGGGCGATAATATAAATCACGCCTATTGCCACAACCGTCAGATTGGAAAACACACTGAGATCCAGTTCCGCACCGCTGAGTACGAAGAACACCACAAAGAGCGGCGCAGTCCATTTATCCACACGATCCATAATATCCGCAGAAAAGTCACAGATATTGCAAAATACGGTACCCAACATCATACATACTAACAGGCTGGAAAACCCCAGCTCGATCTCCGTCCCCGGAATCTCCATCCTGACCATGGAAAGCGCCACGGTCAACAGTACAAACGTAATCGAAATACCCATACGTCTTGTATTGGAATGGAACCACTTCTCCAGCATGGCAAAAACAATCCCCATCACAAATCCCAGAAGAAGTGATCCGATCACTTCTAACATCGGATTTACCAGTACCGTAATAACGCTGATAGCCGCCCCGGAGTATATGGCTTTCGCCACCCCGAAAGATATCGCAAACACGATCAGTCCCACAGCGTCATCCAATGCCACGATGGGAAGAAGAATACTCGTAAGCGGTCCCTTTGCCTTATACTGGTTTACTACCATCAGTGTCGCCGCCGGCGCGGTTGCCGTTGCGATTGCCCCCAGACAGATGCAGGTGGGAATTCCGATACTGCTGCCCAGATCAAATATGTAATAGACGGCAATCAGGCTCACATCCACCAAAACCGTAGCCATCAATGCCTGAACCACAGCTACCACCGTAGCCTGCCTTCCGGTTTTTTTCAGTTCCGCCAGGCGGAATTCATTTCCGATGGAAAAGGCGATAAAACCAAGCGCCACATCCGAGAGAATTCCAAAATTTTCCACATCCTGAAAGGTCCGGAATCCGATCCCAAATCTCCCGATCAGGCTCGGCCCTATCAAAAGCCCTGCAATCAGGTAGGCTGTCACTGCGGGTATCCCGAAATTCCTCAGTGCACGTGTCAGTAACAGCCCGAGAAACATCGCAAAGCCAAGCATAAGCAACAAGGTTGCTGTTTCTGATATCTGTATCATCTTACGCCTCCAATGGCCGTTTTTTCTATCTTTTCTCTATATTTTTGGCCTCATTTATCATACTCCTCTCTTTTTTCAGTGTCAATATTTTCATTGCTTTTTTACGGAGTTTTACAGTAATATCTTTTATAGCATCAATCGATAAATATTTTCTACATCTTTCTGATGTAACTCTACAAAACCGCCAAGGGTTCCCTTCCTCACGTCTCCGAAGCAGGCAGAATGCGCCATTTTTTCAATATCCTCTTCCCCTGCACCCAATTCCTCAAAATTTTTCGGCATTCCGATGGAACTCAGGAAATTACGCAATGCCTCGATTCCCGCCTCCGCCGTTTTCTCCGGATGATCAAAATCCATCTGACAGCCCCACACGCGGACAGCAGCCTGCGCAAAGCGCATCACATCATGATTCCTGTTGTAGGTGAAAACTGCAGGCATTACCACCGCCAGACCGGCGCCATGGGCACAGTCATAGAGCGCTGACAGTTCATGTTCAATATCATGGCTGGTCCAGTCCTGATTTCTGCCGACGCCGCAGGAATTATTGTGCGCCATCATACCCGCCCACATAATATTTGCCCGGGCTTCATAGTTATCCGGATCCTCTATCACTCTCGGCCCTTCATGGATCATAGTGAGTAACAGTGCTTCTATCATCCGATCCGTCACCTCTACCTCTTTTGTGTTCGTCAGATAGCGCTCATACAGATGAGCCATAATATCAGTAATACCACACGCCGTCTGATACGCAGGCAGCGTCTGTGTTAAAGCCGGGTTCAGTATGGTAAATTTAGGGCGGAATGCTTCTCCTGACGCACCCCTCTTATACATCCCATCCTCACAGGTGATCACAGAATCCGGAGATCCTTCGCTCCCCGCCGCCGCAATCGTCAGTACAGTCCCTATGGGCAGCGCTTTATCCACAGTCTTTCCCTGATAATAATCCCAGAAATCCCCATCATAAACCACACCTGCCGCAATCGCCTTCGCGGAATCAATCGTACTTCCGCCGCCCACTGCCAGAATAAAATCTACCTTTTCTTTTCTGCAAAGCTCGATCCCTTCATAGACAAGACCGCTTCTGGGATTCGGTTTTACCCCGCCCAGCTCCACATACCCGATCTCTTCTTCCTCCAATGATCTCTTCACCCGGTCAAGCAGTCCCGACCGCACCACCGAACCACCGCCATAATGGATCATCACCTTCGTCCCGCCAAACCGTCTCACATACTTTCCTGTTTCCTTCTCTGTCTCTTTCCCAAAAACAAAATACGTCGGTGCATAAAACGTAAAATTTTCCATAATATTTTTCCTTTCCTGCTACAATATACTTATGGTTAATGTTCCTTACAGCCAGTGAGAAATTACCCATCTTGCTTCTTAAGCTGCATAACGACAGGACAATCTCGCCTGACCGGCGTCCGCATAAATCAAAATCCCTTCCTACTCTCCATCATCCCACAGCACAACGTTCCCTTCTCTCAGGGATTCCGATACCTGTATCAGCCTCTGATTCGAGGATCCCCGGAACCGAAGCCCCAGGTCCTTCTTTTCCTGCACAAACTCTCCATCCACCAGCACATCAAAGTAAGACAGCAGCTCCTCCGTCTCCTCCCACCCCGCGCACATCTTTCCCAACACATCGGTCTCAAAGGTATACCCCGTATAACACCAGATATCCTTCCCCGGCAGTTCCTTTTTCACCCGCCTGATAAACGGCAAAAGCCCCCGCTGATTGGTATGCTCCAAAGGCTCCCCGCCCAGCAGTGTCAGCCCTCTGATATAGGCAGGACGCAGAGCATCAATCAACGCATTTTCCGTCTCCTCCGTAAACGGCTTTCCATACTGAAAATCCCAAGTCTCTTCATTAAAACAGTTCTGGCACCTGTGCGTACATCCGCTCACAAACAAAGTAACCCTGATCCCCGGCCCATTCGCAATATCGCACGTCTTAATTTCTGCATAATGCATCCCGCATCCCTCCAATCTTTTACTCTGCTTTCAATTCTAAAAAAACGTGGGAAAACACCAGTTTCTCACGTTTTAAATTCAGATCACCAAACTTCCTGCGAAGCATAATTTTATTATTTACCTTCATCTTTAAATCTGTCATTGTTGCGATACCCAGCGCAGAGCGGGGCGATGTTGGGATATACGCCCGCTCTGCGCGCCCTCTTAACCAACACACGACTTAAAGATGAAGCACCCTCTCCTTGATCTCCTGCGTCCTCCCCTGATTCCAGAACTGTGTCCCAATATACCCGCAAGTCCTTCTCGCCACGTTCATCTTATCCTGATCGTGATTCCCGCAGTTCGGACACTCCCAAACAAGCTTTCCGTGCTTATCCGTAACGATCTGAATCTCGCCGGTATAACCGCACTTCTGGCAGTAATCGCTCTTCGTATTTAACTCCGCATACATAATATTCTCATAGATATACTGCATCACGGTCAGCACTGCATCCAGATTATTCTGCATATTGGGTACTTCTACATAGCTAATCGCCCCGCCCGGAGAAAGCGCCTGGAACTGCGCCTCAAATTTCAGTTTTTCAAAGGCGTTGATCTCCTCCGTCACATGCACATGATAACTGTTTGTGATATAATTTTTATCTGTCACCCCGGTGATCATCCCAAAACGCTTTTGCAGACATTTCGCGAACTTATAGGTGGTGGACTCAAGCGGCGTTCCGTACAGACTGAAATCAATATTAGATTCCTCTTTCCATTTTTTACATGCCGCGTTTAACCGCTCCATCACTTCCAGTGCAAAGTGTGTGGCCGTTGGATCCGTGTGGGATCTCCCGGTCATATAGCGCGTACACTCGCAGAGCCCCGCATACCCTAGGGAGATCGTGGAATAACCGTCATACAACAGCTTATCAATCGTCTCTCCCTTCTTCAGTCTTGCAAGCGCTCCGTTCTGCCACAAAATCGGCGCCACGTCGGAAGGCGTTCCTTTCAGCCGCTCATGCCTGCACACCAATGCCTTGTGGCACAGCTGCAGCCTCTCCTCTAAAATATTCCAGAATTTTTCCTTGTCTCCACCGGAAGTGCAGGCCACATCCACCAGATTGAGGGTAACCACGCCCTGATTGAATCTGCCGTAATATTTGTGTTTTCCCGGATCGTAATTTCCCGCATTTGCCAGATTTCCAATACTTTTATCCGTAAATCTGTCCGGTGTCAGAAAGCTTCTGCAACCCATGCAGACATACACATCGCCCTTTAATTCCAACATCACTTTCTCGGAAATATAATCCGGTACCATTCTCTTGGCCGTACATTTTGCGGCCAGCTTTGTCAGATACCAGTACTTGCTGTCCTCATGAATATTGTCTTCTTCCAGCACATAGATCAGTTTCGGGAACGCAGGCGTAATAAACACGCCCTTCTCGTTCTTCACACCCTTGATCCGCTGGTTTAGCATCTCCTCAATGATCGCCGCAAGGTCGTCTCTCGTCTGTCCTTCCGGCACTTCGTCCAGATACATGAATACTGTGATAAACGGCGCCTGTCCGTTGGTAGTCATCAGGGTGATCACCTGGTACTGAATCATCTGCACACCGCGGTTGATCTCCTCCTTGACGCGCATCTCAGCGATCTGGTTGATTCTCTCCTCATCCATCGGGAGATCCGCCCGGTCAAACTCCAACCGCACCTGCTTCCGCAGTTTTTCACGGCTCACCTGCACAAAAGGCGCAAGGTGGGACAGGGAAATACTCTGTCCGCCATACTGAGAGCTGGCGATCTGCGCAATGGCCTGTGTGGCGATATTGCAGGCCGTGGAAAAACTCTTCGGTTTGTCGATCATCGTCTCGCTGATGACCGTGCTGTTCTGCAGCATGTCCTCCAGATTGACAAGACAGCAATTGTGCATATGCTGTGCAAAATAGTCCGCGTCATGGAAATGGATAATACCCTTTTCATGGGCTTCCACAATATCTGCCGGCAACAGAAATCTTTTTGTAATATCTTTGCTGACTTCCCCCGCCATATAATCCCGCTGTACGCTGTTCACCGTGGGATTCTTATTGGAGTTTTCCTGTTTTACTTCTTCGTTGCTGCACTCGAGCAGGCTTAAGATCTGTTCATCGGTGGAGTTCGCTTTTCTGACGAGCGCTCTCTTGTAACGATAGGTGATATAACTTCTCGCCACCGCAAATGCGCGCTGGTTCATGATCTCATTCTCTACCATATCCTGAATTTCTTCCACCGAAAGAGAGCGATTCACTTTCTCACACTCACGGATCATATTGTCTGCGATCACATCTATCTGCCTGTCGGTCATTTTCTCGGCATCCACCACGCTGTTGTTTGCCTTTCTGACCGCCGCAATGATCTTGGAAATATCATAGGCTACTTCCTGGCCGCTTCTCTTGATAATCTTCATATGCTTTCCTTTTCCGCCCTGCTTATCCTTAAAATCCTGTGGCGGGCCTTCCTGCAGGATTCCCCTTGTTTGTGGCGCCTTTTTCCCATTTTTGAGGCGTCTACTATATATTGTATCATCGTTTTTCTTATTGTCAAGATTTAGTAGACTGAAATTACTCATCAAAATCAGAGGGTAAATTTGGGAGAATTGCACAAACGCTGGTCAGTATGCTTTGTTTTTGTCCTTTGTCAATACTCCGCCCGGCCATTTGTATCCTGAAACAAAAACCACAGTTATCGCTGCAATTTCTGCAATAAACTCAAATCTGCAACAATAACTGTGATTCTTTCCATTATTTCAGGGTTTTCCTGGCTGCAAAGCAAAACTCGCAATGCGAGCCCTGCCCGCTATTTTACTTACCGCAGTGCAGCCTTGTCTGCACGGATATCAGTTCCTCATGTATTCCACCGCCGCGCGCTCAATCGCAAGGCCTGCGCCGTAGCGTTCCATAAATTTCTCAAAACCTTCCACATCCGCAGGATCCGGATCCAGAACAGAAGCCTCTGCATCCCCGAACACTTTATGTTCCAGATATGTACCCAGGTCTTCGCCTTCCTCTTTGTTTATCATGTAGGCTGCCAACAGCGCCATGCCCCAGGCGCCGCCCTCTCCCGCTGTCGCCATAACAGATACCGGCGTGTTCGTCGCCGCCGCCAGATAGCTCTGCGCTACGTCCTTTGTCTTGAACAGGCCACCATGCCCCTGTAACTTATCAAGCGCCACATTCTCCTGTTTTGTCAGAATATCAAAGCCGGTCTTCAATGCGCCCATGGTCGTATAGAGGTTTGCCCGCATAAAGTTCGCCAGATTAAATTTACTGTCAGGTTTCCTCACAAGAAGCGGCCTTCCCTCATCAAAACCAGTGATATGCTCCCCGGAATAATAGTTGTAGGCAAGCACATCGCCGCAGTCCTTATCTCCTTCCAGAGATTTGTTAAACAGTACGCCGAATAGTTTTCCCATATCCACTTCTGCGCCGTAGCTCTCTGTAAATTCTTTAAAAATACCTACCCACGCGTTCAGATCGGAAGAGCAGTTGTTACAGTGCACCATCGCCACCGCATCGCCGCCCGGCGTCGTCACGATATCCAGTTCTTCATAGGGTTTGGACAGATCATTCTCCAGCACCGCCATACCAAAGATGGATGTTCCCGCAGATACATTGCCGGTGCGTCTTGCCACGCTGTTCGTAGCCGCCATGCCGGTTCCTGCATCACCTTCCGGCGGACACATCGGAATCCCCGCCTGCAGCGCCCCTGTGGGATCGAGAAGTTTCGCGCCTTCCTCCGTCAGCACGCCCGCTTTTTCTCCCGCTACCAGCACATCCGGCAGAATGTCTTTCAGTTTCCAGCTGAAGCTTTTCGGCTCCACCAGCGCTTCAAACTGTGCGATCATATTTTTATTGAACTGCTTTGTAGCAATATCGATGGGGAACATACCGGAAGCTTCGCCCACGCCAAGCACTTTTTCACCGGTCAGTTTCCAGTGGATATACCCGGCCAGCGTGGTAAAGAACGCCACATTCCTGACATGCTCCTCAGCATTTAAGATCGCCTGATACAGGTGGGCGATACTCCACCTCTGAGGAATATGAAAGCCGAACAGTTCGCTGAGTTCCTCGCTGGCCTGCCCTGTGATCGTATTTCTCCATGTCCGAAACGGCACCAGCAGATTGTCCTCTTTGTCAAAAGGCATATACCCGTGCATCATGCCGGAAAAGCCGATAGCTGCAAAATTGTTTGCTGCCACGCCATATTGTTTCTTCACATCTTCCACAAGACTCCGGTAGCAATCCTGTACCCCTGCCCAGATCGCATCCAGAGAATACGTCCAGATCCCGTCCACAAGCTGGTTTTCCCAATCATGGCCCCCCGATGCGATCGGTTGGTTTTTCTCATTCACAAGCACCGCCTTGATCCTCGTGGAACCAAACTCGATACCCAGTACCGCTTTTCCGTTTTCAATCAGTTCTTTTGCATTACCCATACTCTTTTCCCTCCATATAAACAAACAGCAATCGGAACAGCACTTTTCTCCTTCTGCCCGCACTGTTGTTGTACATCCTTCTGCATTCTATTCTAAATCTTATTCGCGAATCTTACAAGTCATTTTTATCCTGTTGTCATTTTTTTGGTAACCGTTTCATCCTTTATTGTTCTTTGAAAAACGTCCTTGACTTTTCTTTGCTCTTTCGCTACTGTTTTATCAGAAGCGGTCCGCCGAAGATCCTTTTTCAAGGCAGAACACAGCAGGCCGCACCCTTTACAATTTACGGAAGGCGTTTCGCCTGTCCGAAACAAAACAGGAGGTTTTACTATGACAAAGATCGGAATTATTGGAGCCATGGCATCGGAAGTGGCCTCCCTGAAAGATCTCATGGAGATGAATGTGATTATTAAAAAAGCCGGGATGAATTTCTATGACGGCATATTGTACGGAAAATCCGTCGTCGTAGTCCAGTGCGGATACGGCAAGGTAAACGCCGGTATATGCGCACAGATCCTGGTGGATCTCTTTGAGGTAACCCATATTATCAATACCGGCGTAGCCGGTTCTTTAAATCCGAAGCTGGGTATCGGCGATATCCTGATCTCTGAAAAAGCGCTGCAGCATGATATGGATTCTTCCCCCCTCGGTTTTGCTCCCGGTCAGATTCCAGATATTGACGTTCTCGCCTTTCCTGCTGATCGGGCAATGATCGAAGCCGCCGTAACCGCCTGCAAAAAAGCAAATCCTGATATCCATGTGCTCACAGGGCTCGTCGTAACCGGCGACCAGTTTATCTCAAACCGGGCAACAAAAGACCGGCTTGTCTCTGTTTTTCATGGAGACTGTGCGGAGATGGAAGGCGCCGCCGTTGCACAGGTCGCTTATTTAAATAACCTGCCCTTTGTCATCATCCGTGCCATCTCCGATAAGGCGGACGATTCCGCAGGTGTAATGGATTTCCCGACTTTCGAAAAACAGGCTGCGGAGCACTGCGCAAAGATGACTGCGGAATTTCTCAGAAATTTTGAACCTGCGTTAAGCCCAACACATGCAGGGTAAACCTGTCACCAGCCAGCTTAGCCTGCCCGCAGGAAACACAGGTAAACGAAGCTGGCTATCCTGATTCACGCTTTTATCCCAGCGTATAACTGTTCAGATATTTCTCCTGTTCCGGTGTAAGCACATCGATCTCTTTCCCAAGGAATTTCAGTTTTCTCTTCGCCACATCGATATCCACCTCACGGGGCACATCGATCAGCTTCTCCGTAAGTTCACTGCCATGTTCCACCAGATATTTTGCGGAGAGCGCCTGAATGGCAAAACTCATGTCCATGATCTCTGCGGGATGTCCGTCCCCTGCTGCCAGATTGACTAACCGCCCTTCCGCCAGCACGAAGATCCACTGTCCAGTGGGCAACTTATAACCCATAATGTTCTTTCTCTGCTCTCTGGTCTCCAGCGCGATTTCCCGAAGTCTGGCCATGTCGATCTCACAGTCAAAATGCCCTGCATTGCAAAGGATCGCGCCGTCCTTCATTACCGCAAAATCCTCTTCATCGATCACCTTGTCGCAGCCGGTAACCGTCACAAAGAAATCGCCGATTTTAGCCGCCTCCTTCATGGGCATCACATCAAACCCATCCATCACCGCTTCGATGGCCTTGATCGGATCGATCTCGGTCACGATCACCCGTGCCCCGAGTCCTTTCGCTCTCATGGCAGTTCCCTTTCCGCACCAGCCGTAACCTGCAACCACCACGATCTTTCCGGCCACGATCAGGTTGGTGGTACGGTTGATGCCGTCCCATACGGACTGTCCTGTGCCGTAGCGGTTATCAAAGAAATGCTTGCAGTCCGCATTGTTTACTCTGACCATCGGGAACTTCAACTCCCCGGCATTGTTCATTGCCTCCAGACGGATGATGCCTGTGGTGGTCTCCTCACAGCCGCCTATGATCGCCGGAATCAGTTCCGGCATTTTTGTATGTACCATGTTGACGAGATCCCCGCCGTCGTCGATGATGATATTGGGGCCTGCCTCCAGCACATGACGGATATGCATCTCATATTCCTCCGGTGTGCAGTCATACCAGGCATGAACCTCCAGTCCGTCCTTCACCAGTGCAGCCGCCACATCGTCCTGTGTGGAAAGCGGGTTTGAACCTGTCACATACATCTCCGCACCTCCTGCTTTTAACACTTTGCACAGGTAAGCTGTCTTCGCCTCCAGATGCACGGAGAGGGCAATCTTTTTCCCCGCGAAGGGCTTTGTCTCGGAAAATTCCTTCTCCAGAGTCCGTAGCAGATCGCAGTTGCGCTTCACCCACTCGATCTTTCTCTCGCCGGATTCGGCCAAACTCAAGTCTCTGATTTCACTGTTCATTTCTTTTCCTCCAATAAAATGATGAGATATTCAGCCGAATTTTTATTATAGTGATGGTCGTCTGTCCTATCATCACTTCTTTATACTCACAGCAATGCTGTTGGTTAACTTAGAAAATTTCTAATATACTTTCTTATCCAGTCCCATCCTGACAATGATCTCATTAACCTTTTTATACACCAGTTCCTCGTCCATCGTCAACACTTTTCTGTTTTCCATCGTTACTTTGCCGTCAATGATCACGGTTTCCACCTCGGAACCGTTGGCAGAGTAGGAGAGGCCTGCGATCAGATTGTTTCTCGGCGTCAGGGACGGCGTATTTAAATTCAGGACCGCAATGTCCGCCTTTTTGCCCACTTCCAGCGTGCCGATCTCTTTTTCCAGCCCGAGCGCCTTCGCACCGTTTATGGTGGCGATGCGGAACACCTCTCCCGCGTTTACACACTGCGACGTCCTTGCCACCCCTTTATGGATCAGGGCAAGCAGACTCATCTCATGGAACAGATTCAGGCTGTTGTTGGAAGCCGCGCCGTCTGTGCCGATACATACATTGATCCCTTTTTCCAGCATCTTCGGCACTGGCGCAAAGCCGTTCCCCAATTTCATATTGCTGGCGGGATTGGTCACAACACTGACGTTTTTGTTTTTCAGAATTTCCATATCGTCCTCTGTGATCTGTACACAGTGAGCCGCTATAGCCGGCACATCAAACAGCCCGTTTTTGTCTGCCATCTCAATGGGCGTACAGTGATATTTTTCTCTGATCTGTTCGATCTCGCTCTCACTTTCCGCGAGGTGCACATGGATTCCCATCCCGTTTTTCTTCGCTTCCTCCGACACAATACGCATAAAGCCGTCATCGCAGGTATAGGGCGCATGGGGTCCTAACAGAAAGGTCAGTCTGTCACAGTCCGCTGCGGCATCCCTCTCCTCATAGGCCTGCTGCAGCCTCATCTGCCCGGCCTCATCATTGCCGCTTCCCACCAGTCCTCTGCAGATCACCGCCCGCATGCCGGATTCCTTCACCGCTCTGGTGGTCTGATGGATATTCATCTGCATATCATTAAAACAAGTGGTCCCGCTCTTCATCATCTCAAGAATCGCAAGGCAGGCGCCCCAGTAAGTATCTTCGTCCGTCATCTGCTGCTCGATAGGATCGATCGTTCCGAACAGCCAGTCCATAAAGCTTAAGTCATCCGCCACATTTCTCATAAAGGACATATAGGAGTGGGTATGGCAGTTTATCAGCCCCGGAATGGCGAGCCTGTCCTTTCCATCAATGACTTTATCCTCCAAAAATCCCTCCGGTCGGTTTCCAATCCCGGCAATCTTTCCCGCCTCAATATAAATATCAGTTACACGAATAACATCCCTGTCCCCTTCCGGTAAAACCGCAAGAATATTTTTCAATACAATTCCCATCGTCTTCCTTCCTCCATTCCGATGCATTTCTGCAACCATCTATATCATCTCTCTTCGTCATATCCCTTCCGGTCCTGCGGCGAAGTCATTTTTCATTATATAAGATTTTTATTAAAAAAAACAGTCCGAAAAATCGCAAATATTAAATTATCAGTAACAGCTCAGCCCTGCGGCACCCAATCAGGCGGGAGCAGGGCTGAACTATTTCACTGCCGGAGACAAATCCCGCAAATCCCCTTGACTTTCCCTCGCTCTTCCGTTACTGTTTTTAAATAGAGAAACCCAAAAACTTTATTTCCGCGCGATCCATAAGGCACGCAGGAAATTCCACAAGGTAATGAAAGGACATGGTTATCAGAATGTACAATGCATCAGAGACAAGATATGACACAATGAACTATAACCGCTGCGGGAGCAGCGGCTTAAAACTCCCCGCCGTTTCCCTGGGATTCTGGCACAACTTCGGCAGCACCGGCTGTTACGACAATATGCGTAATATGTGCTTTACCGCTTTTGACAACGGCATCACTCATTTTGATCTTGCCAACAACTATGGACCGGAGGATGGCAGTGCCGAAACCAACACCGGGCGGATCCTAAAGGAAAATTTCTCCGCCTACCGGGATGAACTTGTGATCAGCACAAAAGCAGGATATTACATGTGGCCTGGCCCTTACGGGGAATGGGGGAGCCGTAAGTATCTGCTCTCCAGTCTGGATCAGAGTTTAAAGCGCCTGCAGCTCGACTATGTGGATATCTTCTACCATCACCGCATGGATCCGGATACGCCGTTGGAGGAAACCATGGGAGCCTTGGATCAGGCTGTAAAAAGCGGAAAAGCACTCTACGCCGGGCTCTCTAACTATGACGGGCCGACACTGGAGAAAGCCGCAGCCATCCTGAAAGATCTGCGCTGTCCTTTTATTATCAATCAGAACCGGTATTCTATTTTTGACCGCACCATTGAAGAAAACGGCCTGAAAAAAACTTCTGCCTCTCTAAAAAAAGGCATTATCGCTTTCAGCCCTCTGGCACAGGGAATGCTTACCGACCGATATCTGCACGGCATCCCGGAGGATTCCCGTGTAAAAACGGACGGCAGATTTTTAAATACAAATTCCATCACAGAAGACAATCTCGCAAAAGTGCGCGCCCTGAATGCTCTTGCCTTAGAACGTGGACAGACCCTGGCCGAGATGGCTCTTGCCTGGGTTTTAAAGGACAATGTCGTGACAAGTGTTCTGATCGGCGCATCCAAACCGGAACAGATCCTGGATAATATCAAAGCGATTCAAAATACAAATTTCTCAGCTGAGGAGCTGCAAAAAATTGATGCAATCTGCGCATAAAAGCAGAGGCAGTAGTATCACACTACTGCCTCTATCAAAATCTTATCATTTCCCGGAACGATCCCTTTTACACGAAGTTCTCCTTCTCATTTCTATCCATTCACCACATTGGACGGCTCTCCCGCCAGAAAATTCTTAATATTCCGGTACACGCCGTCCACACAGCGCTCCCTCGCTTCCACGCTGGCCCAGGCCATATGGGGCGTAATAATCAGGCGGTTGCTGTCGGTAAATCTGCCAAGGGGATTATCCGCCGCTATAGGCTCTTTCTCCAGCACATCCAGGCCGGCCGCCGTGATCTCTCCCTCTGTCAAAGCAGTGTACAGGTCGGCGCCATTCACAACCGGCCCCCTCGCCACATTGATCAGAACCGCCGACTTTTTCATCTTTTTCATCGCCGCCAGATCGATTAGATTTCTCGTCCTGTCGCTTAACGGACAGTGCAGAGAAAGAATGTCGGACGCTTTTAACAGTGTATCAAAATCAACCCTCTCATATTCCGTACAGGTACTATTTCCCGATGCGGAATAAAAAATGACTTTACAGCCGAAACTCTCCGCAATCTTTGCCACTTTTCTTCCGATATTTCCCATGCCCACGATCCCCCAGGTCTTTTCTTCCAGTTCCCAGAAAGGCTCATCAAAATTCGAGAACCGGCTCTGGTTCCCGTAGGCCCCGGATTTCACATAATTGTCATAATAGTGCAGATTTTCTATCAGGAAAAGCGCCATCGCAAAAGAATGCTGCGCCACCATGGCAGTGGAATAGTTCCGCACATTGCAGACAGCGATGTCTCTGCTTTTACAATATCCAATATCGATATTGTCATACCCTGTGGCAAATTCACAGATCAGCTTTAATTTTGCCGCATCTTTCAATGATTCCTTGTTCATGGGCGCTTTATTGGATACCACGATATCCGCATCTTTTATACGCTCCGCAATTTCTTCTGTGGTTACCGTATTGGGATAGATTTCAACCTCCCCGAATTCCCTGAATCGCTCCACATCGATATCAAGTCCCACACTGTTTCTCTCTAAAATGACGATCTTCAATTTTTCCTCCGTTCCGCTGTATTGACAGCCTGTTTGTCAGGGTCCTTCTTTCTTCTTTGTAAAGGGTACATAAACTGCCTCCTTCACACAGAATATTATACAAAAATGAAACGAGACAAATTTTTTATATTAGCAACCATTTCAATAGCTTTTATTGTACAATGCTTTATGTACAAAATCAAGTTTCCTCTTTTGCCTCCATGCAGCAGATTTTTTAAGCTCCTGTACTATATAACTTTCTCTCATTCGTCCCGGCATCCAATCAACAATCAGAAACAGGCCTTCCCCTAAACCTCAAACTGTCCCCACACTGTATCTAACGCATCGCTGACAGCTATATACTTTTCATATTTCTTTCTGTACACCGCCGTTTTTTCCGGATCCGGTTTGATCCTTTCCGAAATATGCACCATATGAGCGGCCGCTTCCTTATAATCTTTATAGATACCGGCCGCAATGGCTGCCGCCATAGCGCATCCTGACGCTCCCAGCTCTTTCGCGCTCACCGTCTCTATCGGCAGGCCGAGAACATCCGCAAACATTTGTACCCACACTTTGGACTGTACCGGTCCCCCAGCCATACGGACAGCCTTCGGCAATTTTCTGGAAGCCAACAGCTTATCAATATGTCTTTTATGAGAAAACGCCACGCCTTCATAGACAGCACGCAGCATATGCGCCTTATTGTGATAAGTGGTCAGCCCTACAAATGCAGCTTTTCCCAGAGGATGTGCGTTGGAACCATACAGAAACGGAAAATAATATACATCACTATCCTCCGGCTCTACACTGTCCACCAGCTCATTGACATATTCATATATATTTTTGCCTTCCGGTATCTCTCCTGTGTCCATGCAATTTTCCAGATACCATTCCAGATTCCCTGAAGAAGTCGCGCTGCATTCCTCTGCCAGATAATATCCCGGTATCGCAAACAGAGAATTCATCGCGATATTGCCGTCCATGATCGGCGCTTCCGAAATAAATTCATTGATACTCCATGTTCCTGCTATCGTCACAAGCTCTTCCGGGGAGGTTAAATCCGCCGCTACCCCACAGGCGTCGATATCAAACATACCGCCTGCCACCGGTGTGCCGATGGGAAGACCTGTTAATACAGAAGCCTCCTCACAGATCGTACCGCACAGATCATAAGAATATTTAATCGGAGCAAGTTTCTCGTACACTTCACCGATTCCAAATTCTTCCAGAATATCCTGATCAAATCTTGCATCTTTGACATTCATCAGTCCCGAACCGGAAATATCTGTCGCCTCACAGTAAGCTTCCCCGGTCAGACGGAATCTCACATAATCTTTGACAGAAAACACATATTGAATATTGTCATATACATCCCTGTGATTTTCCTTCATCCAGGCAAGGAGTGATACCTGCTGACAGGCCATCAGCTCCTGGCACAATCTTTCGTGCAGCTTCTTGTGAGTACCCTCCTCATACCACTTCTTCGGATATTTCCAAGCTCTGTTATCCGTAGAAATAATACCGTTATAAGCAGGCTTTCCATCCTTTCCCCAGGCATACAGCCCTTTGCCGTGTCCGCATACCGCGATTCCCAGAATATCCTTCCCGTCTACACCTGCTTTTTCCAATGCCTTTTTCACACACTCGCAGTTTGCAAGAAAGAGTTCCTCCATATCCCGCTCCGTATAACCGGGCTGCGGCGTAATTATCTTTGTACTCTTTCCCGCCGTAGCGATCTCTCTGCCCTCCAGATCAAAAATTGCTGCCTTCGTCGAAGTTCCTCCATTGTCAAGTCCTATCAAATATTTTTCCATACCAGGTACCTTCCCTTTCCAAACCTGTAAAATTTTTTCTCTATTTAAATTTGCAGGTCAAATTTATCCTTTTCTATGTTGTATCCTACAGTTTTATTTTACGTTTATCTTATTCTTTCTGTCAATTATTTTTTGCATTTCAAATCTCACGCAATATTATTTAAATACAATACCATTTACTGTATAAGTCTCATGCCCATGCACAAATTGCCAGTTATCATAGTAGTAAAATACCCCCCGCATTCCTAAAAATGCGGGGGGTAAAATTACTACTTATTCTCTATACTGTCTTTATCATGAAACTCCATATTCTTTTTTAAATTTGGAGCAGCGTAAAAATTATCTGTGATAAATTTTTACTTTATTCAGCGATATCAGCATACATGAAGTACCAGTAACCATATGCGGAATGCCACATACCTGTGATCTTATCGCTCTGCAGCCAGAAGTCGTTGTAGTAAGCAACCGGCACGCAGCCTGCCTGATCCATCAGGATATCCTCTGCTTTGTGCAGTGCCTCGGAACGCTCAGCAGCATCCAGAGTTGTTCTGGAAATATCCATAGCTGCATCGTACTCTGCATTGTTGAACTTACCATCGTTGTTACCGTTTGTGGAGTACAGCAGATCCAGCATGTTGGAAGGATCGGAGTAGTCGCCTACCCAACCGTTACGGGATGCATCATAATCGCCATTACGTCTCATCGGTGTGAAACTTGCCCACTCAACGATATCTACATCCAGCGTGATACCAAGTTCGCCCCATGCCTGCTGCAGATACTCAGCAACCACTTTGTGGTAACCTGCATCGTTAGTGCTGTAAGTGATAGCCGGGAAGCCTTCACCACCGGGATAACCTGCTTTTTCCAGAAGCGCTTTTGCCTCTTCTACGTTTGCTTCGTGATTTGTAATGTCAATGTAGGGCTGTCCGCCGTTTGCATTGTCCATGAACTGAGAACCGTCTGTATCGATCCAGCCCGGACCCATAAAGTTGGATGCTGCGGAATAAGTACCCTGCATCAGTGTACCTGCCACATACTCACGGTCGATCGCAAGGCTTAACGCTTTACGAACATCAGGGTTGTCAAAAGGCTCTCTCTGCGTATTTAAACTCAGGTAGTAAGTTCCGATAATCGGATCAACATAAAATTCCGGATTGCCTTCCAGAGAAGGGATCTCTTCTGTCGGAACATCCTTGATGAACAGAACTTCGCCTGTCTGGTATGCGCTGTAGGAAGCGTTTGCATCCTCGATCAGGTTGAACTTAATGCCATCGAGTTTGATTGCATCTGCATTCCAGTAATTAGGATTCTTCTTGCACATAATGTAAGAACCGGGAACCCACTCGGAAATGTAGAAAGTACCGTTGGAGATATACGTGCTTGCATCTACTGCCCATGCATCGCCGTTTGCTTCTACAGTTGCCTGCTGTACCGGGCTCAGAGTAGCGAATGCTGCCAGAGAACCGAAGTAGGAACATGCGGATTTCAAATGTACTTCCAGTGTGGAATCATCTACAGCTACCACGTTCAGCTTTGTAATATCGCCTGCAATTGCCTCATCGTAACCTTCTACCATGCTGAGAACTGTCTCTGCATAGGGAGCTGCCACGTTGGGATCGCAGACACGCTGCCAGCTGTACACGAAATCATTTGCTGTCAGGTCAGAGCCGTCAGACCATTTCAGTCCATCTCTCAGATGGAAGGTCCATGTCAGGCCATCCTCGGATGTCTCCCAGCTTTCAGCCTGTCCGGGAGCCAGTTTGCCCTCCTCATCAACTGTCAGAAGACATTCAAATGTGTGTAAGATCATGTTACCGCCGTCAACTGCGCTGTTGAGTGCAGGATCCAATGTCTCAGGGTTAGGTCCGATCTGTACGGAAAGGATCTTCTCACCTGTGGAAGCTGCCCCCCCGTCAGTTTCTGCATCTGCTGCAGGTTCTTCACCAGTTTCTGCTGCTTCTTCTGTGCTTTCAGCCGGTGCTGCAGGTTCTTCTGTTGAAGTATTACCGCAGGCTGTTACACCGACAACCATAACTGCTGCCAGAAAAAGAGCCATTACTCTTTTTTTCATAATGTTTCCTCCTTATGATATTTTATGATAAAAAAGTGTATCACTTTTCAGTGTTACCATATTTCATGGCATTTGTCAATAGTCAACCCGCAGTATTTGGCAGGCCAACTTTGTTTACTCTGAACACGGCGCCCGGCTCATTGCCTGCGGTAATCCATATCAGTTAATTTTATCCAGATTATGACATGCCGCAAAGTGGTTCTTCTCCACTTCCTTCCATTCCGGCACTTTCTGCGCGCACTCTTCCGTAGCGTAGGGACATCTGGTGCGGAAGGTACAACCGGAAGGCGGATTTAAAGGACTGGGTACATCTCCTTCTAAAACAATACGGTTGCTCTCTCTCGCCTTCTTCGGATCCGCAATTGGGATCGCCGAAATCAGGCTCTTTGTATAAGGATGCAGAGGCCTGTCAATCAACTCATAGCTGTTCGCCAACTCCACCATTCTGCCCAGATACATCACACCAATACGGTTCGATATATGTTTCACCGCTGACAGATCATGGGCAATAAACAGATAGGTCAGGCCCATCTGTGCCTGTAAATCCTCAAACATGTTGATCACCTGCGCCTGAATAGATACATCTAACGCTGAAATCGGCTCGTCGCAGACGATAAACTCCGGATTTACCGCAAGAGCTCTGGCAATTCCCACACGCTGTCTCTGTCCGCCGGAAAATTCGTGGGGATAACGATTGGCATGCTCGGAATTCAGCCCCACCTTCTCCAACATCTGGATGATCATGTTGTAACGTTCTTTGTCATCTGCTGCCAGTTTATGCACATCGATGGCTTCCCCCACGATATCACCTACCGTCATACGGGGATCCAGGCTTGCGTAGGGATCCTGAAATACGATCTGCATCCGTTTCCTGAAAGGCAGCATCTTCGGGAATTCCTTTTTGTCTACATCAAATACTGTCTCACCGTCAAAGGTAAATCTGCCCCCTGTGGGATCATAGAGACGCAACATCGTGCGCCCGGTTGTGGTCTTACCGCAGCCGGATTCTCCTACCAAACCGAGGGTTTCTCCTTTCTCAATAAAAAAGGACACATCATCCACCGCGCGGACAAATTTTCTTCCGTTGCCGAACCCGCCTGCCGGAAAATACTGGCGCAGATGTTCTACTTCAATAAAATGTTCACTCATGGGATGCTCCTTTCTCCATTTCTTCTTTCTGGTTCAGCCAGCACTGTGTATAATGCACCTCTCCAAACTCTGTGACAGGCGGCATCTGGCTTAAACAGATCTTCATGGCCTCGTCGCATCTGGGTGCAAAAGGACAGCCCTTTGGCGGATTCAACATGTCCACGGGCGTCCCCTCGATCGGAACAAGCCGTTCGTGTTCTTTCGTATCCAGTCTCGGAATGGAGCGAATCAGTCCCTTTGTGTACTGATGCTTCGGATTGTAAAAAATATCATCCGTAGTGCCATATTCTACGATATTTCCCGCATACATAACCGCTATTCTCTCACACATGCTGGCAACAACGCCGAGATCATGGGTGATCATAATAATGGCCATGCCCAGTTTATCCTTCAATTCCATCATCAGTTCCAGAATCTGTGCCTGAATCGTCACATCGAGCGCCGTCGTCGGTTCGTCCGCAATCAGAAGCTTCGGCTCACAGGCCAGAGCGATAGCAATCATAACACGCTGCCGCATACCGCCGGAAAGCTCATGAGGATACTGTTTCAAACGCTTTTCAGGTTCATTGATGCCCACTAACTCGAGCAGTTCTTTCGCCCGTTCCCTCGCTTCCTGCTTCGACTTATCCGTATGCAAACGGATCACTTCCACGATCTGATTGCCTACTGTATAAACCGGATTTAAACTTGTCATGGGATCCTGGAAAATAATAGAAATCTCGTTTCCGCGGATAGCCCGCATTTCCTTCTCCGACATATTTTCGATCTGGTGTCCGTTAAAATTCAGATTTCCGCCCAAAAGCTTTCCCGGGTGAGCGGTCAGCCCCATCAGAGAGTATGCCGTAACGGATTTTCCCGAACCGCTCTCTCCTACGATACCTAACACTTCCCCCTCTTTCAAATGAATGGAAACATCATTAAGCGCCTTTACTTCTCCCGCAGGAGTAAAGAAAGATAGCCGTTCATTTTTTATATCAACAAGATATTCTGCCATTCTTAACCTCCAAATTATTGTCAAGCGAAAACAGTTATTTTCACTCTCGCCTTCTCTAATCTTTTAACTTCGGATCAAACGCATCCCGCAGACCATCCCCGAACAGGTTAAAGCTTAAAATGATCAAACTGATCAGAATTGCCGGAATAAATAACAGATAAGGGTAAGTATTCATACCGTTGATCGCATCGGAAGCAAGCGAACCCAGGGAAGGGAGTGGTACTGCCACACCCATGCCGAGGAAACTTAAGAAACTTTCCGTAAAAATGGAAGAAGGGATCTGCAGCGTCGTCGTCACGATCAATGTGCCGATACAGTTTGTCAGAAGGTGCTTTTTGATGATCCTGCCGTTTCCGACACCTAAAGCCCTTGCCGCCGTTACATATTCGCTCTCCTTTAATGTCAGGATCTGGCTTCGCACCATTCTCGACATACCAACCCAGTAGAGCAGCGCAAACACCAGGAAGATACTGATCAGGTTTGTTCCCACCACATTGATCCAGGAAAAACCCGGTACCATAGCCAGCTGTTTCAGCGGATCATCCAGAGCAAACTTTAACAGCACAATCAGCAGAATATCCGGGATCGTGTAGATAATATCCACAATACGCATCATGATAAGATCCACCCAGCCGCCGAAGAATGCGGCAACGGAACCGTAAATCGAACCGATGATCAGAATAATGCCGGTGGCAATCAGGCCGACCAACAGGGAGATACGGCTGCCCATCATAACACGGATCGCGTAATCACGCCCCATCTTATCTGTTCCGAAAATATGCGGAAATACTTTTTCTCCTGCGTCGATCCTCTCCTGTTCTCCCGCCGAATATTCCATCGGTCCCAGGTTGTTTGCCCCCTTGATCTGTTCCTTGTAACTGTAAGGATAAAATGAGGGAACAATAAACGAAAATATCATCACCAGTATAATAACGATCAAAGAGACCATGGCCACTTTATTTCTGCGCAGACGGCGTATACCGTCCTTCCAGAAGCTTACGCTTTCACGCATAATAACCTGACTCTGTTTTTCCTCCTCCGTAGCGGGAAGAAAATCTTCAGGCTTTAGTTTTAACTGAAAACTTAAAGGATTCTCTTTCATTTTATCGATTTGCCTTTCTAATTTTATGTTTTCACTTCATACGGGAACCGCTGCGATTTGCAAAGCAAATCGCACCGTAGCGGATCATTTCTCCCACAAAGAAATGATCCTTTATTTTAATTTGATTCGCGGATCCACGATCTTGTAAACGATATCCACCATCACATTCATAATAATGACAAGCGTTGCAAGGAAAATAGTAGTTCCCATGATCATCGTATAATCACGACCGTTGATGGCTTTGATAAATTCTCCGCCAAGTCCGGGAATAACAAAGATTTTCTCCACCACAAAACTTCCTGTGATCGTGTAGGCAAGCATTGGCCCTACATAAGTAACTACCGGAAGGATCGCATTACGCAGCGCATGCTTAAACAGAATCACGCCCCCTGCAAGGCCTTTTGCCCGCGCCGTACGCATATAATCCTGCCCCAGCACGTCCAACATGGAAGAACGCATCAGTCTCATAATATATGCCGTCGGATAAAAAGAAAGTGCTGTCACCGGCATGATATAATGTTTCGCCGTCTCCAGCCCGATGGTAGGCAGAATCGCCAGCTTCACCCCCAGAAAATACATTAACACAGTACAGATCACAAAGCTGGGCACTGCAATACCACAGGTTGCCACCACGCTGATCACACTGTCCGCAAATTTTCCCCTGTTTAATGCGGCAAAACATCCAAGCGGAATTCCCAGAATCAGAGAAACCAGAACACAAGATCCGCCAAGTCTTGCAGATACCGGAAATCTTGATATGATAATAGAGGTAACCGTACGCCCTCTCTGTTTCAAACTGTCACCGAAATCGCCATGCATTGCATCCATCATATAGGTAAAATATCTCTGGGACATCGGTTTGTCCAGACCATATTTTGCTTCCAGTGCAGCCGTTGCCTGAGGACTGATCGCTTTTTCTGACAGGAACGGACCGCCCGGTACCATGTTCATCAGAAAGAAGGTAAGTGTCGCAACTGCCCAGATCGTCACAATCCCCAAAACAATTCTTTTAACGATGTACTTAAACATAGTTAAAACTCCTTTACTCTTCTCTTGTTTTTACGAAATACGCCACATATGTAACCCCGCCTGATTCGACTTTGTTATTTTATTATCAAAATAATATTCCATGACGCACCGATACTTTATCACACTAATCTACGATAGCACAAAAATCCTCTGGTGTCCAATGTTTCATGGGTTTTCCAGAAATTTTCTGCAAATTTTTCTAATAAATGGAAACTGACAGGCAGTTTTATTATGTAAATTTATATATAACTCTGCAGAAATTATAAAAAACAGAAAAATGGCCTGGTGTACTATCAGCAGGCAGTTGACCAACTCTTCACCATTGTGCTATTGTAAAATTTATACTATAAATTTTGAAAGGACTATGAAAATTTTATGATACAGCAGCAGGATAACATTCATAATAATGTGTCAAACAACACCATTCTCATTGTAGAAGATGACCCGGCTCTGCTCACGGGACTTTGCAGAGCTCTTGCGACAGATCAGTATGAGACAGCTGGATGCCATAATCTTTCTGAGGCAAAAAAACTCCTTCAGAAAAGTTCCTATGCTCTGATTCTTCTTGATATAAATCTGCCGGACGGCAGCGGATTTGATTTTCTGCAGGAGATCAGACAGAATTTTTCCACACCCGTCATTCTTTTAACCGCCAATGACATGGAGACGGATATTGTAACAGGTCTGGAACTTGGTGCCGAAGATTATATCACAAAGCCTTTTTCTCTCGCCGTGCTGCGTGCCAGAGTAAACGCCGTTTTGCGCAGAAACAGCCCGGAAAAGCCGACCGTCGATTTTGTGACGGAAGAGTATCACTTTTATTTTGATCATATGGATTTTTTCTGCGGCAGTGAAAAAGTCGAATTAAGCAAAACAGAACAGAAATTGCTGCGTCTGTTGATCGAAAATGCCGGTATTACCCTAAGCCGAGACAAACTGATCGATTCTGTGTGGACTGACGGAGCAGAATATGTAGATGAAAATGCCCTTTCTGTCGCTATAAAAAGACTGCGGGACAAACTGCATGCCCAGAATCATATAAAAACGGTTTATGGAATCGGATACGTCTGGCAAATAAAATAGCAATCTTAGCTTTACTGCAAATTCGGAAATTCCGGAGGAAGCTTCATGAACTGTATTTTTATTTTACTGTTATTTTTATGTGTTTTTCTCTCTATTATTACAATTTTTTTCTACCACCTTCATACGCTGCGCATGATACGCCGTCTGGAGGATATGATCGATGCCGCCATCGACAATTCCTTTACAGAATATACTTTTGACGAGAGCAGACTTTCCGCTCTGGAAAGCCGTTTTGCCAAATATCTTTCCGCCTCTGAGACTTCCCGCAAAAATATAGAAGCGGAAAAGAACAACATAAAAGAACTGATCTCTGATATTTCTCATCAGACAAAAACGCCTGTCGCAAATATTCTGCTGTATGCCGAATTACTGGGAGAACAGAATCTGCCGCCGGAAGCAGGACAGTATGTCTCCTTTTTGACGCTGCAGGCTGAAAAATTGAACTTTTTAATTTCTACTCTGGTAAAATTATCCCGCCTGGAAACGGGAATTCTTACACTGTCCCCAAAAAAGACAGCTGTTTTTCCCATGCTGGAAGAACTCGTATCACAGTATTCTCCCCAAGCGCAGGAAAAGGGGCTTTTTTTGTCTCTAAAACAGCAGGATCCGGAAAACGAAACTGCGAATCCCGCCGCTGTTTTCGATGAAAAATGGACGATGGAAGCTATCGCAAACCTTATTGATAATGCCATAAAATACACAGAAAGGGGTAACATTACTCTGTCTGTCAGCTCTTATGAAATGTTTCTCTGTATTCAGGTAACAGATACCGGTATCGGTATTCCGGAACAAGAGTATTCTAAAATATTTTCCCGTTTTTACCGCTCTGAAGCCGTTCATGAAAAACCCGGTGTCGGCATCGGTCTGTTTCTGGCCAGAGAGGTCATTATGCTGGAAAACGGTTATATCAAAGTATCCTCCAGACCGGGAAAGGGATCTGTTTTTTCTGTTTATCTTCCTCTTTGATGGTATCATTATTTTTTTCACATGTCTGTTTCGCCTCTATCAAAAAAATTGTGACAGAATGGAAACTGTATTTGAAGATGTAGATCTCTTAAAAAGGGTAGTTGCCGATCACAGCGAAAAACTGCAAAAACTGGCATGATCTCAAAAATTTTTCATGCAAAAACTTATCTTTAGCAATTTCTACTTACACTTTTGCATGTAATCTTTCATTTGAATAATCAAGAGAATTCTTTCTTACAAAACTGTCATAATCTTTTTTATTCCGGAAAGAATCTGGTAAGATTGTTATGAAAAAATAGTACTATACAAAGTCATGCGAGAGCGGGTAAGATTTAGATATCCGCACAAAAAGAAAAAGCATGACATAGAAAGGAGACTATTTTTCTATGGCTATCTTGTCAACAACAAATCTCAAAAAAATTTACGGAAACGGTGAGAACGCGGTACATGCTCTGGACGGCGTGACGCTCTCCATTGAGCCGGGCGAATTTGCAGCGATTGTCGGTACTTCCGGCAGCGGTAAATCCACACTTCTGCATATGTTGGGGGGGCTGGACAGACCTACTTCCGGCACTGTAACCGTAGACGGTAAAGATATCTTTTCTTTAAAAGAAGAAGCTTTGACGATTTTCAGACGGCGTAAAATCGGCTTTGTGTTCCAGAATTACAATCTGGTACCGGTGCTGAACGTCTATGAAAACATTGTGCTGCCCATTCAGCTTGACGGCAACGAACCGGACAGCGCCTACATCGACAATATCATCGAAACGCTGGGACTTTCCGAAAAGCTTTCCAATCTCCCGAATAATCTCTCGGGCGGTCAGCAGCAGAGAGTGGCCATCGCAAGAGCCATCGCCTCCAAACCTGCCATTATCCTGGCGGATGAACCCACCGGCAATCTGGATAGCAAGACTTCTCAGGATGTGCTGGGTTTATTAAAGCTGACCAGTCAGAAATTTTCTCAGACCATCGTTATGATCACCCACAATGAGGAGATCGCTCAGCTCGCTGACCGGATCATCCGCATTGAGGATGGCAGGATCGTAACCAGAGAGAATATGTGAGGAAGGAGGCGTATCCATGAGAGTAGCAAACAAAAAATGTATCCGCAGGCTTGCCTTCAAAAATCTGCAGTCTGCAAAACTGCGCAACCTGATCACAGTTATCGCCGTTGCCCTGACTACGGTCCTTTTTACGACGCTTTTTACGATAGCTTTATCCATGGTGGAAAACTTTCAGCAGAGCAATTTCAGACAGGTGGGCACTTACGCTCACGGAATTTTTAAGGAATTGACGAAAGAACAGTTCGACGAACTGAAAGATGATCCTTTAATCAAAGAATGGGGACTGCGCCGCCTAGCAGGCCTGGCCACAGACGATGTCTTCAATAAATCCCAGGTGGAAGTCAGCTATATGGATGAAAATTACGCAAAATCTGGCTTTACCACCCCTACTGTGGGACATCTTCCCGAGGAAGGAACCAATCAGGCGGCAACGGATCTGAAAGTATTATCGTTGCTCGGCGTGGAGCCTGAGCTTGGAAATGAATTCACTATCACCATCGATGTAGACGGCACAGAGACGACAGAAACCTTCACTCTTTGCGGCTACTGGGAGTATGATGAGGTCACGGTGGCAAACCATATCGTCATGGCGGAAAGCCGTCTTGATGAGATTCTCAAAAAATGCAACAATCAGAATCGCAACGGCAGAACCGGATCCTATCAGCTCAACGTCATGTTCCGGAATGCCTCCTCCATCGAAAACGACTTAAAAACCGTCCTGACCAAACACGGGTTTCAAAATGATGAAGTGGGAAAAGACAATTACATCAAACTCGGCATCAACTGGGGTTACGTGGGAGCACAGCTTTTTGATTCCATGGATTTTTCCGTTATCCTTGGCATCATAGCGGTGGTCATCCTGATCATTTTCACCGGATATCTGATCATCTACAATATTTTCCAGATCTCAGTGGCAGGAGATATCAGGAATTACGGTCTTTTGAAAACCATAGGCACTACCGGAAAGCAGATTAAAAAGATCGTCATGATGCAATCGCTGTTTCTCTCGGTGATCGGTATCCCCATGGGACTTCTCCTTGGCTACGGAACCGGCGTGCTTCTTGCGCCTGTCGTCATAGGAGCAACGTCGGACAACGACAGCATTTACTACGCCTCCGCTTCCGCAAATCCGGCTATCTTTATCGGCGCGGCACTTTTTTCTGTCATCACAGTGCTGATTTCCTGCAGGAAGCCGAGTAAAATGGCGGGAAAAGTCTCTCCGATAGAAGCTCTGCGCTACACGGAGCAAGATCACCTCTCCAAAAAGAAAAAGATGAAAAAAGTGTCGAAAAAAGGGATCTCTATTTTTTCCATGGCATATGCCAATATGGGAAGAAACCGGAAAAAAACTTTTGTTACCGTATTATCCATGTCTCTCTCCATCGTACTTTTTATCCTGACAGTTATTCTGTCAAACGGCTTCAGCATGGAAAAATATCTGAGCAAACAAATCAGCACGGATTTTATTGTCGCGGATGCCAGCTATTTTAATGTGCGGATGCACTGGGGGGACAGAACGCCTGTGTCGGATGATATCGTTGCACTGTTGGAAAATATGGACGGTATCACAGGTGCCGGAAAAACTTACGGAGAAGCAGACTTTTTTGTCTACGATTTTATTGAGGAAGATTATATCAGAAACGGCCGTCTGTCGAGATATTACAGTGCCGAAGATATCGAGCACTACATCAGTTCCATGCCAAGAGAAGGAAACCAGATTTTAAACGAGATAGACATCTATGGAATGGATGAGTTCTGTCTGAACAAACTGAAAGTGTGGGATGGAGATATCTCCCGCCTGAAAACCGAAGAAAATGTGATAGCCGCCGTTTATTTCGAGGACGACTACGGCAATATGAAAGACTGGACGAACTGGGCGAAAGTCGGTGACACGGTTAAGATCCGATACAGTAAGGAGACCGAATATTATGATACACAGACAGGAGAAATATACGAGGCGGACAATTTAGACAGCCTGCCAGCAACCGCTTCCATATCCCAGCGCCCCAAGGAAGGGACATTCAAGGACATGGAATACGAGGTCGCCGCTGTCGTCTCCATACCAACCAGCCTGAATTATCGCTTCTACGCCAATGAGCAGTTTGTCCTAAACTCCGAGCAGTTCATCAGAGATACCGGTACTTCCGTGCCGATGTACTATACCTTTGATATGATGGACGATGAGGCTGTCAAACAGAATATGGAACATTTTATAGCGGACTATACGAACAATGTGGATCCCTCTCTGGACTATGAGAGCCGTTATACTTACGCCGGGGAATTTGAATCCTTCCGCAATATGTTTCTGCTGATGGGTAGTATTTTAAGCTCTATCGTAGGGCTGATCGGCATTCTGAACTTCTTAAACGCTGTTCTCACCGGTATTATCACCCGCCACAGAGAATTTGCCATGCTGCAGTCCATCGGTATGACCGGAAAACAGCTGAAGAAAATGCTGGTGCTGGAAGGGCTTTACTATACTCTGGGATCCGTCGTTATTTCATTTATTCTGGCGGTTATCTCCAGTCCGCTCGCCGCAAATGTGATAGAGAACATGTTCTGGTTTTTTGAATATCATTTTATGATAACGCCGCTTTTTATCACGATACCGATCTTCGCACTGCTTGGTATCCTGCTGCCACTGATCAGTTATAGATTTCTCTCCAAAAAATCTATTGTGGAGAGGCTCAGAGAAGTGGAGTAAATACAAACTATAAAAATATTCCTTCCGCAATCACCAGTTTGCGGAAGGAATATTTTATATGGAAAATAATATATTATCTACTTCTATCTGCAATTAACTTTTTCACTTCTTCCCTGTCAGGCATCACCCGAAGCGCTCCTTTTCTTGTCGTAATAATGGAAGCAGCCCCGTTTGCGAAAGTAAGCATTTCCTTCAAGTCATCTTCCGACAGATCACTCAATCCTTTTTCCAATACATAATTTAAAATACAGCCGCCAAACGTATCTCCTGCTCCTGTTGTTTCAATGGTATTTTCCTGTAAGAAAGGCATTACTTCCACTATAATTTCTTCCCCGTTTTCCGGTTTTTTATAATATGCCCTGCTGCCTTCCTTTCCAAGAGAAACCAGAATAAGCGGAATGCTATTTTCCTCCCGGATTTTCTTTACTCCTGCCGTATAATCTTCTTCCCCGGTGAGCCACTGAATCTCATTATCCGAAATTTTCAGAATATCGCATTTTGTCAGGCCGTAAAGTACCTGCTTTTTCGCATCATCCAGACTGTTCCATAGAGGCTCCCTCAAATTAGGATCAAAAGAGATAAGCGCTCCTGCCTTTTTTGCTTCATCGATGGCAAATTTTGTGGCTTCTCTCACTTTCTGGTGTGTCATGGACAGTGTTCCAAAATGGAAAATTTTTGTACTCTGCAATAAAGATACATCAATCTCATCCTTTGTCAGCATCATATCCGCGCCGGGATTTCTGTAAAATGAAAAATCTCTGTCTCCGTCCTCAAAAGTCTGCACAAATGCAAGCGTAGTTCTGGCTTCCTTATCAATGATAAGATTTGCCGTATCGATCCCTACTTCATCCAGCACTTTTTTCAGTTTATTTCCAAAAATGTCATCGCCGACTTTACCGATAAATCCAACCTTTTTTTCCAGCTTATTTAACATAGCCAGAACATTGCAGGGAGCTCCGCCCGGATTTGCCTCAAACAGTGTATTTCCCTGACCGGATACCCCATTATCTGTCATATCGATCAGTAATTCACCCAATGCAATCACATCAAATTTTTTTTCCATTTTCCCTGTCTCCCTCCTATAATTGTTCTTTTTCCATTTTACAGTACAGTAATCACTCATTTACTGCAAAAAATTCACTGCTGATTTTATATCTGTAAAAATTACTTTGATTCTTCTTTATTATTCTCTTCAACTACTCCTTCCGGTTTTTCTTCCTCAGTCTCCTCACCTTCAATTTTTTCGCGCACTTTCGCTATCTTTGCAACTTTTACGCCCTTTTCCAGATTGATCAGTTTTACGCCTGTGGTAATTCTGCCAAGTACGGACACATCACTCATTCGAATTTGAATAATAATTCCTTCTGTCGTGATCATCATGATCTCATGTTCTTCGTTGACAGCTTTTACACCTACGACATTTCCTGTCTTTTCCACGATCTTATAACATTTGATACCTTTACCGCCCCGGCGCTGCACTGCAAATTCATTGATATTTGTCCGTTTACCCATGCCGTTTTCGGAAACGATCAACAATTCATCGCCCTGGGTATTGAGCTGCATACCGATCACTTCATCTCTGTCTGCAAGATTCATACCGATCACACCCATGGAACTTCTGCCGGTATTTCTGACATCTGTCTCTTTAAACCGGATACACATACCAAATTTTGTGACAAGCAGAATTTCCGTATCCCTGTTGGTCGTCTTCACTTCGATCAGCTCATCGTCATCCCGCAGATTGATGGCAATCAGCCCATTTTTCCGCACATTGCTGTACTCCACAATAGAAGTCTTTTTTACAATACCTTTCTTTGTAACCATAAACAGATTCTGATCATCATCATATGTCGTCACGGGAATCATCGCGGAAATTTTTTCTCCGGGATTTAACTGCAGCAGATTGATGATAGCCGTTCCTCTGGCAGTTCTCCCCGCCTCCGGGATCTCATAGGCTTTCATCCGATAAACTCTGCCCAGATTTGTAAAAAACATTACATACTGATGGGTATCCATCATCAGAAGATCCTCAATATAATCTTCCTCAATAGTGGTCATACCCTTAATGCCCTTTCCTCCTCTGTTCTGGGTTTTAAAATTGTCCACTGTCATGCGCTTGATATAACCAAGACTTGTCATGGCGATCACCGTATTTTCTCTCGGAATCAGATCTTCCATATTGATATCATAGACATCGAAACCGATCTTACTTCTCCTGTCATCGCCATACTTATCCGCAATCACCTGAATTTCTGTCTTAATGACGCCGAGAAGCAGTTTTTCATCGGCGAGGATCGCTTTTAATTCTTTGATTTTGGCCATCAGTTCCTTATGTTCATTTTCTAACTTTTCCCGTTCCAGACCTGTCAGAGCCCGCAGCCGCATATCTACGATAGCCTGCGCCTGAACATCGGTAAACTCAAATCTCTCGATTAAATTTGATTTTGCTTCCGCTGTGGAAGCACTGGCTCTGATGATCCGGATCACTTCATCAATATGATCAAGAGCCTTCAAAAGGCCCTGCAAAATATGATCCCGCTCTTCTGCTTTATTCAGATCATACTTTGTCCTTCTCGTCACAACATCTTTCTGATGCTCCAGGTAATAAGTTAACATGTCTAGCAGATTCATCACCTTCGGTTGATTATCCACAAGAGCGAGCATATTCACGCCAAAAGAATCCTGAAGCTGGGTATGCTTATAAAGCTGATTTAAAATGACATTGGCATTGGCATCTTTTCTCAACTCAATAACGATCCTCATACCTTCTCTGCTGGATTCATCCCGCAGATCGGTAATTCCGTCAATTCTTTTATTTTTTACAAGATCGGCGATCTTCAAAACAAGATTGGCCTTATTGACCATATAAGGAAGCTCTGTCACAATAATACGTGTTTTTCCGTTGCTCATCGTCTCCATATCCGTCACGGCACGTACCCTGACTTTTCCTCTGCCTGTCCGATAAGCTTCCTCGCTGCCTCTGGTACCGAGAATCACGCCGCCGGTAGGAAAATCCGGCGCCTTCACAAGAGGAAGTATTTCCTCTATCTCCGTTTTTCTCTCCTCATTGACCTGATTATCAATAATTTTCACGACAGCGCTTATCACTTCCCTCAGATTATGAGGGGGGATGTTTGTAGCCATACCTACCGCAATTCCCGTAGTACCATTTACCAGAAGATTTGGATAACGGCTTGGCAGAACCACAGGCTCTTTCTCCGTATTATCAAAGTTAGGAACAAAATCAACGGTATTTTTATTGATATCCGCAAGCAGCTCCATGGAAATTTTTGAAAGTCTTGCCTCCGTGTAACGCATGGCAGCGGCGCCATCGCCGTCCATGGAACCGAAGTTTCCATGTCCGTCCACAAGAGGATATCTTGTAGACCACTCCTGCGCCATATTGACAAGTGCGCCATAAATAGAACTGTCCCCGTGAGGATGGTATTTACCCATCGTATCACCGACAATACGGGCACTTTTTCTGTGCGGTTTATCAGGACCGTTATTCAATTCGATCATGGAATAAAGCACACGTCTCTGCACAGGCTTTAATCCGTCTTTTACATCCGGAAGCGCTCTCGCCGCTATAACGCTCATTGCATAATCGATATAGGAATCTTCCATTTTCTTTTTCAGGTCTACTTCTTCTATTTTATCAAAATCGAAGATCTGATCATCCATATTTCCTCACATTCTGCCGTCAGGAAGCGGCACTGAAACTAAATTATTTTTATGCAAAAATCTGCATTTTCCTGCAGTAATTATATATCCAGATTTTTCACAAACTTCGCATTCTCTTCGATGAAGATCCGTCTCGGTTCCACTTTATCACCCATCAGCGTATTGAAAGTCAGATCGATCTCCGCCTCATTTTCCTCATCCATATTCACACGAAGTAAAATCCTTCTCTCGGGATCCATAGTTGTCTCCCAGAGCTGGTCCGCATCCATCTCTCCCAAACCTTTGTAACGCTGTATCTTGTTATTCTGATCTCTTCCCACTTCATCCAGAATACCGTTCAACTCATCATCGCTGTAAGCATACCATATCTTATTGCCCTTTTCCAATTTATAGAGAGGCGGTTTTGCAAGGTAAACATGCCCCTGTTTGATCAATTCCGGCATAAACCGGTAAATAAAAGTCAACATCAGCGTCGCAATATGCGCGCCGTCCACATCGGCATCCGTCATGATAATAATTTTATCATAGCGCAGTTTACTGATATCAAAATCTTCATGGATCCCTGTACCGAAAGCAGTAATCATGGATTTGATCTCTTCATTTCCATAGATCCTGTCAAGTCTCGCCTTCTCCACATTCAGAATCTTACCGCGAAGCGGTAAAATCGCCTGCGTTGCACGGCTTCTGGCTGTCTTTGCGGATCCTCCGGCGGAATCTCCCTCCACAATATAAATTTCACAATTTTTCGGATCCTTATCGGAACAGTCTGCCAGTTTACCGGGCAGTGTGCTTCCTTCCAGAGCCGTTTTTCTTCTTGTCAGATCTCTCGCCTTTCTGGCAGCCTCTCTGGCACGCTGAGCCATAATGGATTTTTCACAGATCACCTTGGCGACAGCAGGATTCTGTTCCAAAAAATAGGTGAGCTGTTCGCTGACAATGCTGTCCACCGCACCTCTTGCCTCAGAATTTCCAAGTTTCTGTTTTGTCTGCCCCTCAAACTGGGGATCCTCAATTTTCACACTGACGATAGCTGTCAGTCCTTCTCTGATATCCTCACCGGAAAGATTCTGCTCAGATTCTTTTAACAGTTTCGTACTTCTGGCATAATCATTCATAGTCTTTGTCAGAGCATTTCTGAATCCTACAAGATGCGTACCGCCTTCCGGCGTATTGATATTATTGACAAAGGTATATACACTCTCATTGTAGGCGTCGTTATGCTGCATTGCCACTTCCACATAGACATTATTCTTTTTTCCTTCGAAATACATAATATCATTGTAGAGGGACTCTTTACTGTTGTTCAGATATTTTACAAACTCCCTGATTCCCCCCTCATAATGAAACTCCCTTGTTTTCTCAGGATCTTCCCTTTTATCCGTAAGCCTTATTTTCAGGCCTTTTGTCAGAAAAGCAGTTTCACGCAGTCTTGTCTTTAATACGTCAAAATCATAGACCGTATCTTCAAAAATAGTTTTATCCGGCTTAAAAATAACCTTTGTTCCGGATTTATTCTGATCACATTCGCCAACAACTTTCAGAGGATAGCAGACTTTTCCTCTCTCATAACGCTGTTTATATATTTTTCCTTCACTGCATATTTCCACTTCCAGCCAGTCGGAAAGAGCATTCACAACAGACGCACCCACACCGTGAAGCCCACCGGAAACCTTATATCCTCCGCCGCCGAATTTTCCGCCGGCGTGCAGAATCGTAAATACCACTTCCACCGCGGGAATACCTGCTTTATGATTGATTCCCACCGGAATACCGCGGCCGTTGTCTATTACCGTAATCGAATTATCTTCATTGATAAACACATCGATCACGCTGCAGAATCCGGCCAAAGCTTCATCCACGGAATTATCCACAATCTCATAAACAAGATGATGAAGTCCTCTCAGAGAAGTAGTTCCAATATACATACCAGGTCTCTTTCTTACCGCCTCAAGACCTTCCAGAATCTGGATCTGATCAGCACCATATTCTTCCTTATTTTTTTCAATTCCCATTTAAATTGTCCTTTCTGCTCCTGACAGTCTTATTTATAAAGACCGATGCATTGATCACAGTATATTTACTGTAACAGTTCAGGCTTCAATGTTACTCACTGAATAATCTATGAAATATCTATCATTCCATTCACTACCTTAAACACTTTATTGATTTCAAACCGATTCTTCACAAATTCGTCCAGACCGGTACAGGTGATGATCGTTTGAATAGCTCCGATACTGTTCAGCAGATAGTTCTGTCTGTTACTGTCCAGTTCCGACAACACATCATCGAGTAACAAAACAGGCGTATCTTTTATGGATTTTTTCACCAGCTCTATCTCCGATAATTTTAAAGAAAGCGCCGCTGTACGCTGCTGCCCCTGAGAACCAAACCTGCGGATATCAATATCATTTACAATAAAGATAATATCGTCTCTGTGAGGACCTACCGTACTCTGTTTCAGTATCATATCCTTTTCCTGACTTTTCTTTAATCTTTCCTCAAAATCATCTATTTCCACATTTTTTTCATATAAAATCCTGATCTTTTCTTTTCCGCCGGACAATTTTGCATGCAGTTCACTGATGATATCACAAAGCTGGGAAATAAAAATTTCACGCCGTTCTATCACTTTAGCGCCGAAAGAAACAAGCTGAGAATCCCAGATAGAAAGCGTTTCCTTTAACCCTGGCTTCATGGAGAGATCTTTTAACAGTTTATTTCTCTGATTAACAATCTTATTATAATGATTTAAATTATACAGATAAAAAGAATCCAGCTGACAAAGTTCCATATCAATAAAACGCCTTCTCTCAGCAGGGCCGTTTTTAATAATACTCAGATCTTCCGGTGAAAAAAAAACTACATTTAAAAGCCCCATCAGATCCGCGGCTTTCTTTATCCGTTGGCTGTCGATCGCAATGCCCTTTGTCTTTCCTTTTCGCAGATGCATATCGATCTGTCGCGTAATTTCTTCTTTGAACAGATAACTTCTGATATGCGCTTCCTCATGGCCAAACTGAATAATATCCTGATCCTTGCTGCCTTTATGAGATTTTGTTGTAGCTGTCATAAAAATGGCTTCAAGAATATTCGTCTTTCCCTGAGCATTATCGCCATAAAAGATATTGGTACCATTGTCAAAATCAAGCTGCAATGTATTATAATTTCTGAAATTCTGAAGTTCCAGAGATTTTATGATCATAAAATAGCTGCTTCCTTATTCTGGTTGTAGTCAGATATCTCTCTATAGCAGGATATATTACTACAGAACTGTATTACTATTTCAACATCGATTCAAATATAAAACATTAACTTTTTATAATATATTGATTTCCATCATAAGAAAATATATCATCCTTATAAAGTTTTCTACCGCGGCGCAACTCCACCTCATCATTTACAGTTACCGCTCCATCCTGAATCACAAATTTCGCGTCCAGGCCGGAATCCACTGCGCCGGCAAGCTTTAACGCCTGTCCTAATTTAATAAATTCATCTTTTATTTTAATTTCCTTCATTGAAATGACTGCTCCGGTATTTATCAAAATGTTCTTTTGCTCTAAGATACTGTCGTAAAGTTAACAGGCAGTATCATGTAGACATAACTGTCCTCAGAATCCTTTATAAAGCAGGGAGCCTTTGGATTTACGAGGTAGATATCCACCTCCTCTTCATCAATTACACGCAGAGCATCAATAAAAAATTTAGGATTAAATCCTATCATTAAGTCCTTACCGTTTTTAGAAATATCAATTACTTCCCGCATACTTCCTATTGTTGAATTGATCTTCAATTCCATGTTTTCATCAGTTATATTGATTATAATAGGCTTTTTATCTCCCTCTTTCACGAGCAGAGTCGCTCTGTCAATACTGTCAAGCAGCTTTCTTTTATTGATAGTAACTTTAGTTTCATAATCTGAAGAAAGCATTTGATCTATGCTGAAATAATCTCCCTCTATCAATCTGGAAACTACTGTTGTATTATCAAATTCAAATACAATATGCTTGTTGGTAAAGAAGATAACTACATCTTTATCCATATCTCCAGATAATATTTTACTGATTTCATTTAAAGCTTTTCCGGGCACTACTACTTTTTTCTTTGGATAAGAATTTTTTAAATAAACTTTCCTGACAGAAATTCTATGTCCATCAGAAGAGGCCACACGCAGTTTGTCTTCATTTACTTCAAATAATTCACCTGTTATAATCTTGTTCGTATCATTATCAGAGATAGAAAAAATCGTTTGGCGAATCAGTTCTCTTAACGTAAACTGTGATATCATAATAGAATCCAGTTTTTCTATACTGGGAAGATAAGAGAAATCTTCTCCTGATTTTCCTACAATTTTTATATTGGCATTTCCACTGGTAATAACTGTCTGATAAGTATCATCCGTTTCTATTCTGATATCACCATCAGGAAATTTACGGACAATTTCCAAAAATATTTTGGCATCCAGTGCTACAATACCGGGTTCTATTATATTTCCTTCCACAATTGTCTCAATACCAAGTTCCATATCATTTGCTGTTAATTTTATATCATGAGAAGCATTTATTAAAATGCACTGTAAAATAGACATTGTCGTTTTTCCAGGAACAGCTTTTGATACTGTCTGAACACCGTTTAAAAGATTTAATCTTGAACATACTAATTTCATTTGTGCATAATCCTTTCTTTTTTATAAAAGTTATATGGTTTATATGTGTGTCGCAAAATAACTCTATATAAGTAATGTATTTCGTAATCAATAGTAATAACAGATGTCGAAATGTTTATAACCCTGAAAATCTTTTAAAACAGGCTTAAAAACGGGATAGTAAAAAGGATGGATAATGACAGAAAAACTTAATAATAACTATCAAGTTATACACTATCATATTTTAAGGTCAATATAAATTTTACAGAAGAGAAAAAGTTATACTGTTATTTCACAATAGATGTTTATAAAATTGTGGAAATATCATGAGGAACTTAAAATATTTTTTATAATGTTGATTTTATTTTTCAGTTCTTCATTAAATTTCATTTCTTCTTCTATTTTTTTGATACCATGAATGATCGTGGTATGATCCTTTTTACCAAGTGTTTTTGCAATATTTGTGAGCGGTGTTTCGATCAGTTCTCTGCAGAGATACATATAAACCTGGCGTGGGATGACAAATTCTACATTTCTTCTCTGAGATTTTATATCTTCAGCAGTAACTTCAAAATGTTCAGCTACAATATTCAGTATCAGGTCTGTTGTTATCTCTTTTGTTTTAGAAGGATATATTACATCTTTTAAGGCATCTTCAGCATGTGCCATTGTCAATTCATCGAGTGGTATTTTATTTATTTTGGAAAAAGCGATTATTTTATTAAAGGCTCCTTCCAGTTCTCTGATGTTTGACTGAATATTATTTGCGATATATTCAAATATTGCGTTATTTATCTTTTTTTCGTAATTTTCTGCATTTTTTAAAAGGATAGCAACTTTTGTTTCATAATCAGGAGACTGGATATCTGCTATCAGTCCCCATTCAAAACGGGATCTGAAACGTTCTTCCAAAGTTTCCATTTCCTTTGGTGGTTTATCGGAAGACAGTACGATCTGTTTGCTTGCACTGTGAAGTACATTAAAAGTGTGAAAAAATTCTTCCTGTGTACTTTCTTTTCCTATAATAAACTGTATATCATCGATCATCAATACGTCAACAGTTCTGTATTTTTCACGTAATTTAGTCATAGTGGCAGCATTACCACTTCTTATTGAATCAATCACTTCATTTGTAAATTGTTCTGATGTGACATAAAGTACTTTCATTTCAGGATTTTGTTCTATAATAAAGTGCCCTATGGAATGCATCAGGTGAGTTTTACCAAGCCCTGCTCCACCATATATAAATAAAGGATTATATACTTCTCCAGGTGACTCCGCTACAGCAAGAGCGGCGGAATGGGCAAATTTATTATTACTTCCGACTACAAATGTATCAAATTTATATTTAGGATTCAGATTAGCTTTTTCATATAAAATGTTGTAAACATTTTTTTTGGAATTTTCAGTAGAAGCAGATTCATCTTCAATATCTTTTTCCAAAATAAAAGTGACCGTACAATCTTTATCCATCATCTCTGTGATAGTTACCTGAAAAAAACTTGTATATTTATTGGAAATATAATTGATGGCATGAGCCTGGTCCATGGGAATGATAATAAGTATATTGTTGTCTTCTGCTTTGTAAAATTTTAGTGGTTCAATCCACGTAGAATAAGAAATATTGGATAACTCATATTCTTTTCTTATGGTTTCTTTAATAAGATTCCATTTTTCCTTCATGGAATCTGAAAAAGTACTTTCCATTTTATTCCCCATTTCCAAATACAGTTTTTTGTTGGTTTCAGTGCTTATTATAATATAAAAAAATAATTTTTTCAAATTATATTCTATTGTAACATAAAAGATATAAAATCACAACTTGTGAACTAACCCATTTTATTTGTAAAAGAAGAGTGTGGAAAACCTTAAATCGAAAAAAGCAGTTGTGGTTAACTGCAAATTAAAAAAATAATATTTTGTGATAAAAGATAGAATTGTGTGAAAAAATCTTAGATTAAAAGATAATTCGTCCTGATCAGGAGACATCAATTTAATTATCCACAACTTATCCACATTATGTGGATAGATTTATGTAAAATAACTTATCCACATGTATTATAGTATTAGTATGTGGATTTCAATATGTGGTGGTTAATGGGAATTCTTTATAACTATATATTGATTTTAATAAATTTTCAGATAAATTCTTTTGATTTAAGGTATTTTGTGGATAAGTTTTATTTATAAATTTGGCATATTTGCTTGACGAAAATGGCAATAACTTATATAATGAAAAACGATATTTTCCACAGGTAGGCCACTTTTTTAAGGTGGTAATACGGACAGAAACGGAGTGTTTTTGTAAGTACAAACTGTTTGACTATTTGAGATATTTAATTGTAGATAAGGAGGTGTATGAAATATGAAAATGACATTTCAGCCGAAAAAAAGGCAGAGATCTAAAGTGCATGGCTTCAGAGCGAGAATGAGTACTCCGGGTGGAAGAAAGGTTTTGGCAGCCAGACGGAGAAAAGGAAGAAAAAGATTATCTGCATAAGATATTTACATGGGCCGCAAAAAATTTGTGGCCTGTTTTTTATACGCGGGAATGTGCGGTAAATTTATTGTCAGGCAGTATGCAACCCGCGTGGCGGACAGAAAAAATATTCCTGTTCGATTGCAGAGGAAGATGCAGATGGAATTTTCGACATCATTAAAAAAAAATGAAGATTTCCGGTATGTTTATAGAAATGGAAAAGTAAAGGCGAATCGTTACCTTGTGATGTATGTTGTGGAAAATAATCAGGCTATAAACAGGCTGGGTATCTCTGCCAGTAAAAAAACGGGAAACAGTGTTGTGAGACATCATTTTTACAGACTGGTCAGAGAAAGTTACAGACTACATGAAAAAATATTTAATAGTGGTTTAGATATTGTAGTCGTTGCAAAAAAGAGTGCCGCTGATGTCGGTTTTAAAGAGATCGAAAGCGCGCTGTTACATCTTGCAAAACTGCATCACATTATTATGGAAGATAAAAATTTTAAACAGTAATTTTACAGTCGGGTAATGGATGCAGAAAATCGTTATCAGTTTGAAATTTGAATTTTTATAGTATGAATAATGAATATGGCATGCTTTTGTGTGTCTCATCATGGTAGAGTGCTATGAAAAACATTATGATTTGGTTGATTAAAATTTACAGAAAGTATTTATCTCCCTTAAAAAGTACAAAATGTCCTTATTTTCCTACCTGTTCGGAATATGGTCTTGAGGCGGTGGAAAAATATGGCGCTCTGAAGGGGGGAGCGTTGGCTTTATGGAGAATTTTGAGATGTAATCCTTTTTCAAAGGGAGGATATGATCCGGTTCCGTAAAAGTCGATACGAAATGAGGAGGCTAAATGTCTAATATTTTATTAACACAGTATCAGGGTATGTTTATAGGTCCCATCGCAAAAATACTTGGTTATCTGATGGAAGGTATCTTCTATGTGCTTGATATGATCAATGTTCACAACTCAGGTCTTGCCATTATTTTGTTTACGATAGTGATCTATCTTTGTCTGACGCCGCTTACCTATAAACAGCAGAAGTTTTCAAAGCTTCAGGCAAAAATGGGTCCTGAACTTCAGGCGATTCAGGCAAAGTACAAAAATAAAAAAGATAATGACTCCATGATGGCCATGAATCAGGAGACACAGGCTGTCTATGCAAAATATGGTGTTTCCGCTTCGGGAAGCTGTGTACAGCTTTTGATTCAGATGCCTATTCTGCTTGCTTTATATCGTGTAATCTATGCGATTCCTGCCTATGTTGCATCGGTAAAAGAAGTGTTTTTTCCGTTCGTGGACAAGTTGATCGCCCAGAAAGGCAGCGCTGAATTTATTCAGAATTTTGCAAATGCCGGAATGTATGCAAAACAGTTTGAAAATGAAAGTTTTGTCGGCGGTGTGACAAGTTATATTCAGAATACGTATATTGATGTGTTAAACAGGGCAAGTACCGGCGACTGGCTGAGTTTAAAAACACAGTATCCTTCGCTTTCTGCGGATGTCGATATGACGTTGTCTGCACTTGATAAGTATAATAATTTTCTGGGATTGAATATTGCAAATTCTCCTTCTTTTATTATAAAAGATGCATTTGCTAACGGATCCTATTTTCTTGTGATAGGAGCAATCCTGATTCCTTTTCTTGCAGCGGCCACACAGTGGATCAATACGAAGCTCATGCCGACTCAGGCAAGCAGTGGGAATGCGCAGGCTGATCAGATGGCTTCTCAGATGAAAATGATGAATACGATGATGCCGCTTATGTCTGCCTTTTTCTGTTTTACGCTTCCTGCAGGTATGGGAATTTACTGGATTGCCGGCGCTGTCATCAGAAGTATTCAGCAGATCGTTCTGAATAAACATATCGATAAGATGGATATCAATGCGATCATTGATAAGAACAAGGATAAAGCTGCAAAGAAAATGGAGAAAAAGAAAGTTCAGACGGAAAGAATGCAGCAGTATGCCAATGTGAGTACCAGAAATATTAACGTAAATAAAACTTCCGGTATCAGTGAAACAGAGAGAGAGGAAGCATTAAAGAAGGCTAACGAATATTACAGTAAAAATGCCAAGCCGGGTTCCATGGCTGCAAAAGCAGGAATGGTAAAAGAGTATAATGAAAAAAATAGTAAAAGATAATTGGGGGAAGTGAAAATGGAATTTGTTGAATTTTCTGCAAAGACAGTGAATGATGCTATTATTGAGGCGTGTCAGAAATTTACAGTGGCAAGTGATAAACTGGAAGTAGAAGTAGTGGAAGAGGGTTCTTCCGGATTTCTGGGAATTGGTTCAAAGCCCGCAGTAATCAGAGCTAAGGTAAAATCTTCAATCACTGATATAGCGAAAGATTTTCTGGATGATGTTTTCAGAGCAATGAGTATGGTTGTTGTTTCAGATATAAAATATGATGAAGATGAAAAAACCATGGATATTGAGTTGAGTGGTGATGAGATGGGTGTTCTGATCGGTAAAAGAGGTCAGACTTTAGATTCTTTACAGTATCTGGTATCTCTTGTTGTTAATAAAGATATGGATGATTATATCAGAGTAAAGGTCGATACTGAAAATTACAGACAGAGGAGAAAGGAAACTCTGGAAAATCTTGCAAAGAATATATCTTTTAAGGTAAAAAGAACAAAAAGGGCTGTTTCTCTGGAACCTATGAATCCTTATGAAAGAAGAATTATTCATTCTGCACTTCAGAACGACAGATACGTTACAACACATAGTGAAGGAAATGAACCTTACAGACATGTGGTTGTGACAATTAAAAGGGAGAGGTAGTTTGACTGTTATCGGACACCGGAATAAAATATAATAAATTTCTAATCAATTGTATAAAATTCAGGTGTTAAATCAGCACCTGAATTTTTTATGTACAGGCCCACATAAGAAATTTATATATTCGGGCTATTTATTAAATTGTTATATTGTCAGGGATACTGTGAGGATTGTTATGAAAACAGATACGATTGCAGCGATTGCGACTGCATTTTCAGAATCAGGGATAGGAATTATTCGTATAAGCGGGGAAGATGCCTTAAAGATTACAGACAAAATATTTTTCTGTAAAAAGGATTTTGATGAGTGGAGCAGTAAGAAAAACAGGAAAGAAATAGAAGCAAAAAAGTTTTCTCTGGAGTCTGTTAAAACTTATACGCTGCATTACGGTTTTATCGTAGATGGTGATTCTGTTATTGATGAAGTTCTGGTTTCTGTTATGAAAGCGCCAAAAAGTTATACAGCGGAAGATGTGGCGGAGATCAACTGTCATGGGGGTATTCTGATTTTACAGAAAGTTATGGAGCTGTTAATCAAAAACGGCGCCAGAGTTGCGGAACCCGGAGAGTTTACAAAGAGAGCTTTTTTAAATGGGCGTATGGATCTTTCTGAAGCGGAAGCTGTTATGGATCTGATTCAGTCAAAAAATGAATTTGCATTGCAGGCTTCTGTGGGACAGTTAAAGGGTTCTGTTTCTGCTGTGATAAAGGAATTGAGACGTGAAATTATTTATGAAATTGCTTTTATAGAATCTGCCCTGGATGATCCGGAGAATTATAATACGGATGGTTATGACAGAAAACTTTCTTGCATTTTGGAAAATATAGACGGAAAAATAAGAAATTTGATCGATCATGCCGATGATGGGAGAATTTTGAAAGAAGGGATCCGGACCGTTATTTTGGGAAAGCCCAATGCGGGGAAGTCTTCTTTTTTGAATGAATTGCTGGGGGAAGAGAAAGCGATCGTTACGAATATTGCGGGGACAACCAGGGATGTTCTGGAAGAAACCATAAAGTTAGGCGGGATCAGTCTGCATATCATGGATACGGCGGGTATCAGAAAAACGGAAGATACCGTGGAAAAGATTGGTGTGGAAAAGGCAAAAAAGTATGCGCAGAAGGCTGATTTGATCGTATATATTGTGGATTCTTCTGTGGATCTGGATGAGAGTGATGAAGAGATTCTGGATATTTTGAGAGAGAAACATTTTATTGTGCTTTTAAATAAATCTGATTTGAATATGGTAGTAACGGAAAAGGAAATTTCTGATAAACTGCGTAATTTATCTGCGTCTCACGAATCATCTTATGTCGACAGATATAGTATAATAAAAATATCTGCTTTGAAACATCAGGGGATCGATGAGTTTGAGAGGACTGTCGGCAGGATGTTTTTTCAGGGAGATGTTTCTTTTAACAGTGAAGTGATCATCACCAGCATGCGGCATAAGGAAGCCCTGCAGGAAGCTGAGGAAAGTATTTCCATGGTGCAGAAAAGTATTGAGGCGGGAATGTCGGAAGATTTTTATTCTGTTGATCTGATGAATGCTTATGCGGCACTCGGTAAGATTATCGGAGAGGAAGTCGGTGATGATCTTGTAAACGAAATATTTGAGAAGTTTTGTATGGGGAAGTAAGTTTTTTTACTAATTTCTTATTTGAAGGATGTATCTATTGAAAAAACTTCTATAATTATATATTGTAATGTAGTAGATGGATGTTGTCAGATGTATTTGTAATCAGAATGTGGAGAATCTTTGATGAAAAAATCGGGAATCATTTTTATAACTGTTTTTGCAATTTTTTTGGAACTGCTGCCTTATGGCGCCGTCTTAATATTTGCACCATCGCCTGTTGATACTATAAAAGAAACATATTCTTATTTTAGTCTGGTACCTGTTGGATATGCTAATTCTGCGCCATTTGTTACAGCAATTTTAACCTGTATTTTGTTAGCGCTGCAAATAGCAGAAATTATAACAAACAATAGATTTATAAGAAAGATAATTTGGTTAGTCTCTCTTGGTGCAGTAATCACTTCACTTGCTCCTGTTTTGTTTGGTTTTGATTATTACACATTAACAGGGGGCTTTATAACGGTTGTATTGATTATTGAATGTTTTTTTATTAAGATGTTGTCAAAAAAGATATAAATGTTTTTTATAAAATAAACAGAGGATAAATTATGACGGAATTCAGAGAAAAAGCAGATGTCTGTGTGATAGGCGCGGGGCATGCGGGATGCGAGGCGGCACTTGCCTGTGCGAGGATTGGTCTGCAGACAGTTATTTTTACAGTTAATATAGAAAGTATAGCAATGATGCCATGTAATCCGCATATAGGGGGTTCTTCAAAAGGGCATCTTGTCAGAGAGATCGATGCGCTCGGCGGGGAGATGGGAAAAAATATCGATAAGACTTTTCTGCAGTCAAAGATGTTGAATAAGTCGAAAGGTCCTGCCGTACATTCCCTGCGCTGCCAGGCGGATAAGGCGGAATACAGTCGTTCCATGAGAATGATACTGGAAAGTCAGGAGAATCTGACGATCAAGCAGACAGAGGTATGTGAGCTTTTATTTGATGAAAAAAATGTAAATGATAATAAAGATATTTTAAGAAAGAAAAAAATTGTTGGCGTCAAAATTCTGACAGGTGGTATCTATGAATGCAATGCTGTTATTTTGTGTACCGGTACTTATCTGAATGCCAGATGTCTCTGCGGTGAAGCGATCACCTATACAGGTCCGAATGGTATGCAGTCTTCTACACATCTGTCGGAAGCTTTGGAAAAAGCAGGTATCAGGCTTCGAAGATTTAAGACAGGAACACCGGCGAGAATGGATAGACGTTCGATTGACTTTTCCAGGATGGAAGAGCAGTTCGGGGATGAGAGGGTAATTCCTTTTTCCTTTGAGACAGATCCGGAAGATGTTCAGATCAAACAGGAATCCTGTTATCTTACTTATACAAACGAAGAAACCCACGATATTATTCGGGCAAATCTCGACAGGTCTCCTCTTTATGCGGGGGTGATCGAGGGGACAGGTCCGAGATACTGTCCTTCTATCGAGGATAAGGTTGTGAAATTTTCTGATAAGAACAGACATCAGGTTTTTATTGAGCCGGAAGGAAGATACACAAATGAGATGTATGTAGATGGTATGTCCTCTTCTCTGCCGGAAGATGTGCAGCTTGCAATGTACAGAACTGTGCCTGGACTTGAAAATTGTAAGATCGTGCGAAATGCCTATGCGATCGAGTATGATTGTATTGATCCCGGTCAGCTTGAACTGACGTTGGAATTCAAACATATCAAGGGACTTTTCAGTGCCGGTCAGTTTAACGGCAGCAGCGGTTATGAGGAAGCGGCGGCACAGGGATTGATGGCCGGTATCAATGCTGTGCGGGAGATACAGGGAAAAGAACAGATTATTCTGGATCGCTCTCAGGCTTATATCGGTGTTCTGATCGATGATCTTGTGACGAAAGAAAATACAGAGCCGTACCGTATGATGACTTCTCGGGCGGAGTACAGACTTTTATTAAGACAGGATAATGCGGATCTGAGGCTTCGCAAGATCGGATATGAGGCAGGTCTCATCACAAAAGAGCAGTATGAGTATGTATGTGAGAAGGAAAAGCAGATTGAGAAAGAAGTTGCGAGATTGAAAAAAACGGTAGTCGGAGCTTCAAAGGCGGTACAGGAATTTTTGATTTCCAGAGGGAGCGCACCGCTTAGAACTGGAACCAGTCTGGCTGAAATACTGTGCAGACCTGAATTTACTTATGACAGTATCAAAGAGATCGATCAGGACAGGCCTGTTCTGAGTGATGCTGTGATAGAGCAGGTTAATATTTCTATTAAATATGAGGGATATATAGAAAGACAGATCAGACAGGTGGAACAGTTTAAAAAACTGGAGAAACGCATCATTCCAAAAAATATCTGTTATGAAAATATTTCAGGCTTGAGGATCGAGGCGAGGCAGAAACTGGCAAAACATATGCCTTTGTCAATTGGACAGGCTTCCAGAATACAGGGGGTTTCCCCGGCGGATATTTCTGTTCTTCTTGTATATATAGAGCAGATGAAGAGGCAAAGTGATTCTGAGTAAAAGATGTTTATTATTCAGAATTTTGTATGTTTTATGAGCAGTTCAGCAGAAAAAAATGGCAGCTGGGACAGTATGCGGTCTGCGTGTGAATAGGGAAAAATTAAATAATAAATTTATTGTCATAGCTTGGAGATATGATGGATTTTTGTAAAATGAAAGACTTTTGTGAAATGGATGATTTTCAAAAAAAATGTAAAACGTATGGGATTGATTTGTCAGAGGAACAGAAAAAAAAGTTTATGGATTATTATGAACTTTTGATTGAATGGAATTCTTTTATGAATCTGACTGCTATTACAGATTTTGATGAAGTTATACTAAAACATTTTGTGGACAGTCTGGCGGTTTGTCAGGCTCCTGTATTCATAAAAAAAGTAAAAGAATCAAAAGTTTCTTTGATTGATATAGGGACCGGTGCAGGATTCCCGGGAATTCCTTTGAAGATAATTTTTCAGGATAGTAAAATTACTCTGTTGGATTCTCTGAATAAGAGAATAAAATTTTTGGATGCAGTGATTGAAAAACTGAATTTGAAGAATATAGAAACCATACATGGGCGGGCAGAAGATCTTGCAGGAAAATCGGATTACAGAGAGCAGTATGATTTTTGTGTTTCAAGAGCGGTGGCCAATCTCTCTACTTTGTCGGAATTATGTATTCCGTTTATAAAGAAAGGCGGTTATTTTGTTTCTTATAAATCGGAAAAGATAAGAGAAGAATTGTCTGCCGGCAGGAATGCAATAGATATTTTAGGAGGAAAGATAGAAGATGTATTGGAATATCAGCTGCCGGATTCAGATATGAACAGGAGTTTATTGCTGATCAGAAAAGAAAAAAATACGCCGAGAAAATATCCAAGAAAAGCAGGGACACCGGCGAAGGAACCGTTGCTGTGAGTCTATGCTATTTAAAAAGTAATACAAAAAAACAAACCAGTAAGAGTATGTGAGCAGTTTGTATCAGAAAATTAAAATTTATTTTAGAAATTGATGTGTTGGCAGATGAGTGAAGATACAGGGAGAAAAATGATGAACGAAATTATAAAATCTTTATATGAGAGAAAATCGGTAAGAGTATTTGAGGAACGTTCTATTCCTGATGAATATAAAAAAGAAATTTTACTGGCGGCAATGGAAGCGCCTACTGCGGGAAACCAACAGCTTTATACAATTCTCGATATAACGGATCAGAGCTTAAAGGATAGGCTTGCGGTGAGTTGTGATAAGCAGCCCTTTATTGCAAAGGCGCCGATGGTACTTATATTTTGTGCTGATATTTTAAAATGGATAGATGTATTTGAGGAAGGAGAAGCTGAGCCAAGAAAGCCTGGCTGTGGTGATCTTTTTCTGGGTATAGATGATGCATTGATTGCAGCGCAGAATGCTGTGGTTGCGGCGGATAGTTTAGGTATTGGTTCCTGTTATATAGGAGATATTATGGAACAGTGTGAACTGCATCGGGAAATGCTGCATCTGCCGGAATATGTTTTTCCGGCTGCCATGCTTGTGTTCGGTTATCCTACTGCGCAGCAGAAAGAAAGAATTAAACCAAAGAGATGCAGACTGGAAGATATTGTACAGGAAAATTATTATAAAAGGAGAGAAGGAAAAGAACTTCGGAGCATGTTTGATAAAGAGACAGTACATAGAAGTTTTGAAGAGTGGAGTCAGGCGTTTTGTAATCGAAAGTATAACTCTGACTTTTCCAGAGAGATGAGTCGATCGGTACAGGAGTATTTAAAAGAATATTTATTGTAAGATATCAATGATCGATGTCGCTTAGTTATGGATGACATACGTTGTAAAAAAATGAAATGCTGACTAATAACATTGTATCAATGATGGGAGAAAGTGTAATCGTTAATTATTTGATAAATTCAAATATGATGATATAGAAGAGGAAAGTAAGTGATGGATAAAAATATTGAAGTTTTACAGGAAGTATTGGATTTGTTAGAATCGGGAAAAAGAAAGTTCTATGATATGGTAAATCAAAATGATTTCAGAATTGAGGAGATAAATTCTTATTTGAAAGAACTTTCTAAAAATGAAGAGGATGATTTTAAAATCTTTTCCCCAAGAAATGCAGAAAACAGACATCGGGATCAGATAGAAGCAGATACTGTCGAAAAGAAAAAATGTCAAAATGAAAATGAAGAATATAAAAAGAAAATAGAGTATTTAAAATTATTGAGTGATAAAGTAAACTTAGTAGTTCAAAACCTGTATATAGAAAATGAATTTGAAAAAAAAACAGGAGAAAACTTGTCGAATGAAAAAAATGATAAAAATTCTGACCCGGATGAAAAATGTACTGTAGAAAAATGTAAAAAACAAAATGATACAGATGATAATAAATCTGTTGTTTTTAATAATTTGCAATTAGAAAATGCGCATTTTGCACATCAGATTTTAAATTGTGTCTCTTTTATTGTTTCTGATGCAGAGAGAGCAAGAGTTGAATTAACTGCTATTGCAAAGAAAATGCAGAGTACAGATGTATAGATTTTTGGAGTATTGTGAGATTAAAACTACTACACTATATATTGTGATCAAAAAAAATAGTAAAAAACCATATATATAAACAAACATAATGTTTCACGTGAAACATTATAATATCTCTTATTTTTTAACACAAGATAATGTTTCACGTGAAACATTGTCACCACAAGATATTGAAATAAAAGCCGTGAAACATATTTATATGAATAGAAAATCACGTGAAACATTATCAAAAAATTAGAATCATGTAAAAACAGAAAAATCAGTAAACACTATATATTGTAATACATTACATAACTGGCTTAGTTAAGATTTTTGTACTTGCAGTATGATCCATAAAAATATGTAAATCCAGACACAGAATCCAGCTTTTTGTTGAAGTAAATTAAAATGAGTTAGATTCCATGACAGTGATTGTATGGATAAATCATGAACTGTTATTGAATTGCTAGTGTGAAAAATGAATATTTCATACGCAAATTTGTGACTGCGCAATGCATGAAATTTTGCAGGCTGTAGAAAGAGCATGGTTATTAATATGAAACCTACTTAGAAGGATGGTGACAGCTAAATGCAATATTTTCGAGGTAAATACTCGGTGCAGTTTTAACATCTGATAACAGATTGCATCGAGGTTCTCATATTATGTTATCAGATAACTGTACCAAATCGTATCTATAGAAAATATAAAACAGAAGTATTGTATACGAAAAGGAGTAGTTAAAATATGAAACAGAGTTTAAAACAAAATATCGAACAGGAAGAATTATTAAGGATGTGGCTCAATGAGGAGAAAGAAGCTCATATTTACGGATGGGATTTTTCACATATAAAAGGAAAATATGAGGAAGAGCGTGACTTGCCCTGGAATTATGAAAGGATTGTCAGAAGTTATTTAAAACCCGAAATGAAATTGCTTGATATTGATACAGGTGGTGGAGAATTTTTGTTATCCCTTAGTCATCCCTATCATAATCTGGCGGCAACAGAAAACTATTCTCCCAATGTGAAACTGTGCAAGAATAAATTACTTCCGCTAAAAATTGATTTCAGAAAAGCCGATGCTGAAAAAAGTTTGCCTTTTCCTGATGAAAATTTTGATATAATTATAAACAGACATGGAAATTACAGACCGGATGAAATATGGCGATTGTTAAAGTATGGCGGTATTTTTATCACAGAGCAGGTGGGGGCAGAAAATGACAGAGAGCTTGTGGAGTTATTGTTAAATGATATGCCGGATCTTCCCTTTCCTGACCAGTATTTAAAAATAGCGGAGGAAGCATTTAAAGGGCAGGGATTTTCAATTATAGAGGGAAAAGAAGCGTTTCGTCCAATTAAATTCTGGGATGTCGGCGCTCTTGTCTGGTTTGCAAGGATTATTGAGTGGGAGTTTCCGGATTTTAATGTGAAGGATTGTCTGGAAAATCTTTATCGGGCACAGGAACTATTGAGGAAGAATGGTGTTATAGAGGGAACGATTCACCGTTTTCTTTTGATTGCTAAAAAGTAAAATTATTATTTATTGTTCTGAAATATAGTGTTCCTTTCTGTATTTTTTTGGAGTAGTTCCGGTAATCTGCCTGAAAGTATGGATAAATAAGCTTTGCGAAGAAAACCCCAGTGCTGCTGAAATATCCAGATAGGAGAGGCTTGAATATTTCAGCAGATTCTGTGCAGTATCAATTTTAGCATTCAAAATAAAGGTTTTCAGATGTGTGCCGGTTTCAGTATAAAATAATTTTGACAGATAGGAAGGATGCAGACAGCAGTATGCGGCCAGTGCATTTACTGTCAGATTCTCTCGAAGATTTTCATAAATATAATCAATGCATTTTCTTACATGGATAGAAACGACATGTTGCTTTCTGATTTCCTGCATGCGTTCCGTGAAATCCAGTTGCATTTCCTGTATAAGTTTAATAACTCCATCATAACTTTTACATTGATCGGCTTTGCGTATATAAATGTCAGTGAGAGTGTATGCCTCATCATGTCCCATACCGTTTTGTATGCAGGCTTTTGCAATTGCAGAGGCATCTATTACCAGATGGTATCTGGCATTTCTCACCGGATTTTCAGAGAGCTGTCTTGTGTGCAATTCAGTAATTTTTTCAATATTTTGTCTGACGGATTCCATATCGCCATTGCATATATCCAGATATTGTTTCATTTCCTCATTGACAGGCGGTCTCTTAATACCATTTGTTTTCTGAAGAAACAGGCAATAATTGAGTTCGTTTCTGACTTTCATTTTCTCACCATGTATTCTGTTATGTTATTATAATTGCTATTATATTAAAATTTTAATATGAAAGCAAGAAATCAGATATAAAAAAACTCTTTTTCATTCTATAGTTAAGAAAAATGGGGGAGAGGAAATATCCTTTCATCAACTGATGATTGGATTATATGATATTATGAAAAAAACAAGTGATCTTACTGAGGGAAAGACTGGCAGAGTTTTTTTAAACTTCTTTTTTCCGATGCTTTTTACAAATCTGCTCCAGCAGCTTTATACTTTTGTAGATATCACAATAGTGGGAAAAGGTCTTGGTGATAATGCTCTGGCAGCAGTCGGCAATATTTCTGTTTTGACATTACTTATAATTGGTTTTTCTCAGGGTGTCACCAATGGTTTTTCTGTTATCATTGCCCAGAATTTTGGCAATGGCAATATTTTAACACTGCGCAGATCCATTGCGGAGTCCATAAAGCTGTCGGTTATTTTGTCAATCATTCTGACAGGCTTTAGTTTGATTTTTCTGAAAAACATATTGCTTATTATGCAGACTGATTTTTCAATATTTAACGACAGTCTGATATATGGCTTTGTCATCCTTGGAGGATTGATTATAACTATGGGATATAATCTTTGTTCCGGTATTTTAAGATCCTTTGGTGACAGTCAGACACCGTTTCTTGCAATTATGGTTTCGTCAGTCCTGAATATTCTGCTGGATGTTCTGTTTATTTTTATATTAAAAGCGGGTGTGGGCAGTGTGGCAGTTGCAACAATTATTTCCCAGGCGGTTTCCACGGTGATCTGTGTGATTCGTTTGTTAAGAGCGGAAGGTATGCAGCTTAACCGTGAGGATTTCAAAGGTGATTTTATACTGACATCTGTACTTCTAAAAAATGGTATACCAGCGGCATGTATGAATTCTGTTACCGCTGTGGGATGCATGATTGTTCAATCCTATATCAATACGCTTGGTGTTGTATATACATCTGCTTATTCTGTCTGTAATAAATATATAAATTTTTTTATGTTACCTTCAGTGACGGCAGGTTTTGCCATTTGCGCATTTACAAGCCAGAATTTTGGCGCTGAAAAATATGATCGAATAGAGCAGGGAATCCGGATAGGAGTGATGATCGGAATAATATCATATCTGATATGCGGCGGTATTATGGTGATAATTCCCGATGTACTTGCAATGATTATGTTAAATGGACACAGAACTATTCAATTAACTGCAGATTTTTTAAGGATATGCGGCAGTTTATTTTTTACTTTAAATTTTCTGTTTATTTACCGAAGTGCAGTTCAGGGAATGGGAAAACCTTTTATTCCAATGTTATCAGGGTTTCTGGAGATGGCACTTCGAATTTTTGTAATCGTATTCTTTTTACCGGGGATTGGTTTTCCCGCTGCGGCATATGCCGAAGTGACAGCCTGGATCGGTGCGCTTATTATAAATATGTCCGCCTATAAATATATGATGTCTGATAGATACAAAATAAAAAAATATTCCTGATTGTCAAAAAGCGGAGTTGACAAAATCCATTACAAAGTTTATAGTATAGATAATTCAGTAGAAAGGAAGTGTACGTGTGATTATTATTACCTGTTAATCAGTAACTGAAAATGATTGAATGACAGTATTGTTTTGATGCCGTCATTCAGGCAGGAATATTTTCGCATGGTTCTTCTATTTCCGCGGATGATAATAAAAGCAGCTATATTTGTATAGATGTTTGTTGAATACCGCGAGAGTAAAATATCCCGCTGTATACAGAGGAATATTTTACAATAGATAAGTTACAATTGATACAAAATGTGGATAGACAGGAATGTGATCCTTATCTGCTGATTTTGTATTATTGTATTTGAAGAAAAGTTGAGATGCAGAAGGAGATATTTCTGCATCTTTTTTGTGCGCAAGGGTACGTCCGGAGAAAGTATACCAGGAGCTGACGAATGCCCTGCGCGACGAGCAGGGAGATACTTTCCTTACTCAATATAAGGAGCTTCCTGTATAATTCAAATATAGGGAATTCCAAGAAGGGTGGTTGATAAA